>Ga0182027_10000088_pt1 | contig 136360 bp, 112 predicted proteins | sample 712E1DmetaG_FD_121300 | JGI IMG/M metagenome (GOLD analysis project Ga0182027, IMG submission 121300) | Permafrost microbial communities from Stordalen Mire, Sweden - 712E1D metaG (Illumina Assembly) | ecosystem: Environmental > Terrestrial > Soil > Wetlands > Permafrost | place: Sweden...
GCTGGCCATCGCGGCCGCGAGCGTGGCCTCGGTGTAGGTGTAGTCGTTGTAGAGGTAGGTCGTGCCGTTGAACACTGTCCAGAGCCGCACGTAGACAGTGGCTCCGTTGGTGGGCAGGTTCACGGTGGCGCCGGTGCCGCTCAAAGGGCCAATGTTCGCCAGGTCAAGGCCGCCGGGGGTCGTGCCGGCCCACAGGTAGTAGCCCGTTACATTCCCGGAGCCTGCATTCCAGGTGAAGGTGGTCGAAGCCGAGGCCAACGTGCTGCCCGGCGTTGGGCTGGCCATCGCGGCTGCCAGGGTGGCCTCGGTGTAGGTGTAGTCGTCGTACACGAAGGTCGTGCCGTTGAAGACTCTCCAGAGCCGCACGTAGACAGGGGCTCCGTTGGTGGGCAGGTTCACGGTCGCGCTGGTGCCGCTCAAAGGGCCAATGTTCACCAGGTCAAGGCCGCCGGGGGTTGTCCCGACCCAAAGATAGTATCCGGTCACCCCGCTGGAGTTCGCACTCCAGATGAAGGTGGTCGAAGCCGAGGTTAACGTGCTGCCGGGTACCGGGCTGATCATGGTTGCGGGGCCCTGGTTGACCACCAGCGTAAAGGTGGTGAGTCCTTTGAAGCCGCTGCTCGTGTCTGTGGCGGTGACGGCGACATTAGTGAACACGCCTGTCTCTGTCGGCGTCCCGGAGAGCGTGCCGCCGCTGGACATCGTCAATCCCGTGGGAAGGCCCGTAGCAGACCACGTATACGTAGAACTCGGACTCGCTGTAAATGGCCCCACGCTGTAGGGGCTACCATCCGTCGCATCAGGCAATGTTACCGGCGACGTAATCGAAATAAAGATGGCCGTCCCGGTGAGGGGTATCTGCTGCGTGGTGCTGGGAGACGCGTTGAGGTTGTTATCCGTGAGGGTTACTGTTCCCGTAACAGGGCCCGATGCGTCAGGAGTGAACTCCACACTGATATTGCAGGACTGGCCGGGCAAGAGCGAGAAGGTGGTTGTGCAGTCGCCTGAGGAATCCCCCAAAGTGAAGTTGCTGGGGGAAAGGACAATTCCCGGAGAAACGGCCCCCAGTGGGGTGGCACCGTTGCCGTCGTTGAGAATCGTTACCGACTGGGCCGCGCTCGAGATGCCGTCACCCTGAGGGGCGAAAGTGAGAGTAGGCGGCGTGGCGAGGGGCAGTTCCGACACTTTGGCCGCCCCGGTATTACTGTAGTAGACGTTGCCACTCGCGTCTACGGCTACGCCCGAAGACGTAGAAAGGCCGCTGACCAGCGTGTCGACGGTGCTCGTCCCGAAGGGAATCTCATAAACGTCAGCAAGGTCGCTGATAAAGACATTTCCATTGCCGTCGACTGCTACAGATTGAGGAGAATTGAAGGTGAAGCCGCCCCCAAGCGTACTGATCGTCGATGAAGACGTGACATGACCATCGACGGCGACGATTTCCTTTACTGCGTTGTTGCCGCTATCCGCAACATAGACGTTCCCGCTGCTGTCGACAGCCACACTCTCAGGACTGTTAAATGAGCTGTTCAGCGTCGTGACGACACTGTAGGCGCTAGCCGCCAGGATTTCCTCGACAGCACCGGCCTCTATGTCGGCAACATACACGTTGCCGGCGCCGTCAACCGCCGTGCCCGACGGGGCTGAAAAGCTGAAGAGGACGCCGCCTAATGTATGGCCGCCCAGCGGGACGATGGTCGGCGTGGCGGGAATGCTGCCATCCACGGCCAGTATCTCCTTGACGGCACTGCCGGTTGGATCGGCCACAAATACGTCGCCGTTTCCATCAACCGCTACGCCCGTAGGGTTCACAAAACCCGAGCCGAGCGCCGTGGCCGTCGCGGATCCCAGAGGAATCCGGTACACCTCAGCAGCGCTGGAATCGGCGACGTAGACATTGCCGCTGCCATCCACGGCGACGCCGTGGGGAGCGGTAAAGGTGGTGCTCGTGGCTAGATTGGCCGGCACTCCCGGACCAAAGGTTATCTGCGGACCTGTGCCTACACCATAGATATGAGCGCTGGCAATGACGGTCGAACCGCTGAAGAGCTCGACAGCACCGTAACGAGTGCCAGACGCGGTCGGTGTGAACTTGACTTCAACGGTGCAGCTCGTGGAGACGGAACCTGTACAGGTACTTCCTCCGGCGTCAGCAAAATCTGCGCTGGAAGCTCCCTGCGTTATGACCGCCGCCTGAACTGTGCCGGCAGTGGTAAAGGTAAAGGGTATCGAGAGCGGGCTGGAGGCCGACGTCGTGCCGATCGCCGAAGGTCCAAAGTTGATGCCGCCCGTGGAAATCTGCATGACTGCCGCACCGCCGGAATCTGTGACAAAGATGTTCCCGTTGCCGTCCGAACCTACATCCAACGGAGAATTGAAACCATTCCCCCAGGTCTCAACTGTCCAATTCGCTGAAGCCAGCATTTCCTCGACCGTACCGCTACCGAATTCCGCAAGCCAAAGATTGCCGCTCGGGTCGATCGACAGTCCAGCCGGAATATTGAATGGGCCGCCTATCGTAGACGTACTGTAGCCTGGGGCCGTCAGCTCCTCGATGTAGCTTCCGTCAACCACGTACAGATTGTCATTTGTATCCACAGCTATTCCAAAAGGGTTGCTATATGTAGTGCTGTTCAGCGCAGTCACCACGCCACCTGAGATTTCGGACACCGTGCCGGTTTCATCGGTTCCAAGGTCTGTGACGAAGACGTTGCCCCCGCCATCGGCAGTGATGGCAAACGGGTGTTGCCACGCGCTGCCTACGGCAGATGGCGTCCCATTGATAATTTCGTATACCTGACCAAATGGGGTGCACGGCAAACCGGCACAACCCTCATCGGCGACCCACACGTTTCCGGTCGCATCCACAGCCACGCCAACGGGATAGTAGAATGGCGTCCCGGTAACTAACGCGACGGGCGCACTGTACGTGCCTGGCCCAGTTGGAGCCATTTTGAAGACTGTGCGATGCAAAGAATCCGCCACATAGAGATTGCCGCTGCTATCGACAGCAATACCCTCAGGCTCTGGGAAATCGACGCTGTCGATCGTGGTCGTTACCCCGCTGAAGTAAGCAGTCTGCGCCTGCAAAGATACTCCCGCATTACACACAATGGCGAGCGCAGTGCTTGTCAATGCTGCCCCGAAAATCCGCTGGATCTTACCGAACCGGAAACCGCGCGAAGGATCAGCGACATGGCTTTCGCCAATGATCAAATCAATCCCTATGCTGTTGTGCATCATCGTATTTCTCCTGTGGTGGGCGGTGGTTAAACACCAAAGCGGGCCCGCGGAGCGCGATAACCGGCTTCCAAGTGGGTCATGAGTTTATAGTGGGGATCTACAGCGCTATTCCCGAATGCCTCGTCGACGTCGGCGGGAGCTATGACCCAGCCGCATTTTCGGCTTTGGCCTTATTTCATTACTGTTCAATATTGCACACAACGCATACAAATATGTCATTGCGTTCGTTGTTCTCCACTAGTAACTCAGCGATTCGGGAAGAACGGAGCAATTACTGCGAATCAACTCAGAGTTGTAAGGTATTCCACAACTCCTAAGTCATTTCCCTCTTCCGGATTCCGGATGTGTTGTCAGTAACTCGGAAGTTACCTTGGAGTTAACAGCTGCCGTGAATTAGCAAGCAGGTCCATCTCGCCTCGCGCTAAATCGCCTAGTCATTCAACGAGGAACCGATTAGTACCGACATGGCTTTTCACGACCGGCCCGTTCCCTCGAATCACCGCCATTCCGGAAGGCCCCTAACCCAACTGATCACTAACCACTAATCGCTGACCACGAATCACTGTCTTTCATGCTCTAAACTCGATAGAAAGGCCATTTCCCCGCAAAGGACGCCCCATTGAAACAATTTGATCTCCGCAGATCCGCCGTTCCCGTGCTCGTGTTGCTTTCGCTTGCGCCCGCGCTCCGCGCTCAGAAACCGGCGCTCGCGCCATCTGCCTCCACCGCTCCCGCCTCGCTCGAAGACCGACGCAAAGCCCTCAACGACCTCTTCCACGACTACTGGGAAGATCAACTCAAGCACGATCCCGAGTTCGCCTCCACCATCGGCGACAAGCGCTACAACGACCAGATCAGCGACTATTCCGTGCGCGCGGTGAACGACGAGCTGGCACGCGAGCAGAACTTCCTCATGCGTTTGGCGGCAATCGATCCCACAGGATTCACCGATCAGGAGAAGATCAGCCAGAATTTGCTGATGCGCGACTTCGAGGAAGACCAGGAAGCCGCCGAGTTCAAGGAGTGGGAGATGCCCCTCACCCAGATGGACGGCATCCACACCCAATACCTGCGCCTGGTGGCCGAGCTCAGCTTCACCACCGTGAAAGATTACGACGATTGGATCGCGCGCCTGAACGCCCTTCCCGGGGCCTTTGCGCAGGTCACCGAGAATATGTCGATCGGCATGGAAGACCACCGCGTGCCGCCAAAATATCTGCTGGAAAAGGCTCTCGAAGAAGTGAAGCAGTTGGCCGGCCAGAAGCCCGAAGACTCGCCGTTGGCGCTGCCGCTCAAGAACTTCCCCGCGTCGATCTCTGCCACCGAGCAGGCGCGCATCAAGGGCGAGATGCTGGACGCGATCGGGAAAGAGGTGCTGCCGGCGTACCTGCGCTTTGCGCGATTCCTTGAGGTCAGCTACGTTCCCGCCGGGCGCGCGCAACCCGGCATATCGGCGCTGCCCGATGGCGCGAAGTACTACCAGTTCCTGATCAAGCGCACCACCACGACGGACCTGACCGCCACGCAGATTCACCAGATTGGCCTCGACGAGGTGGGTAAAGACGAGGCCCAGATGCTGGCCATTGCCGAGAAGCTCGGCTTCAAGGATTTGCAAAGCTTCCGCGCCAGCCTCAAGACCAATCCCAAGCTGCATCCGGCTTCGGCCGACGCGCTGCTCGTGGCCTACAAAGGCTACCTGACGCCGATGCAGGCCAAGTTGCCGTCGCTTTTTGGCACGCTGCCCAAGGCGCCGTTTGAAGTCGTCCCGGTTCCCGATTACGCCGCGAAGACCTCGCCGCCTGCTTACTACGAAGAGGGCACGCCGGACGGCTCCCGCCCCGGCCGTTTGTTTATCGACACCTACGATGCCACGGAACGGAACCTTTACAGCGTGGAGTCGATCGCCTACCACGAGGGAATCCCTGGCCATCACCTGCAGATCTCCATTGCGCAGGAACTGACCGGCGTCCCTGAGTTCCGCAAGTACGAAGGTTTCACTGCCTACGTCGAGGGTTGGGCCTTCTACTCCGAGCATTTGGGCAAGGACATCGGCCTGTACCAGGACCCTTACTCCGACTATGGCCGCCTGGAGAACGAAACCTGGCGCGCCATCCGCCTGGTGATCGACACCGGCGTGCACTCCGAGGGCTGGACCCGCGAGCAGATGGTCCAGTACTTCCGCGACCACTCCGCCATTGACGAACCGAGTATGCAGGCAGAGGTGGACCGCTACATTGCGTGGCCCGGCCAGGCGCTGGCCTACAAGATCGGCCAGCTCAAGATTCTGGAGCTGCGCGAGCGCGCGCAAAAGGCGCTGGGCGGCAAGTTCGACATTCGCGCCTTTCACGACCAGGTGCTGGACGCGGGCGCCTTGCCGCTGCACGAGTTGGAGCAGCGCATCGACGCCTGGATTGCGTCGCAACAAGCAGCCGCGACGGCGCAGAATTAGGGCTAGAGCTAGTCCAGAGATGCTGTACCCAGGCCGGGCGCAGGTCTTCGACAAATACAGCAAGTTGGCGTGTGCTGACGTGCACGTTGGCGAGTTAGTCGGTCATCGGCGGTGCGGACCCGCGGTGGATGAAACAGGCCGTTCACTTTTTCGCAGGTTGGCGTCGCTTCGCGACATCGCGAGTTGGCAGGTTGGCGCGTTGTTTCTTTTTGGCAAGTTGGCGGATCCTGGGTACACCTTTTGTGGAATCGCTCCAGTCCTCGCGTAGAGCGGCCGCCTCGTGCATCGCTTCGCCGCGCACATGCCCAATGGAGAAACGGAAAGTCCCGGCGTGATATTCTTTCGAGTTCCCGCTTAGGGCGGTCTGTGCCGCCATCAATTCTTGCTGCCGCTGCGGGTTGCAGCGGATGGAGAGGGCTTATGAAGCGCGATTTGATACTGGCTTGCATGATTGTTGGATTCGGCTGTGACCTGTACGCGCAGGCTGCAGCGCCTGTGGATACGACAGTATGCGATGTGGTGAAGAAACCGGAGGCGTTCGACGGGAAAATTGTGCGCATCAAGGGCACGGTGATCGCCGGATTCGACGAGTTTGTCATCGGGGACGCGACGGATCCCAATTGCGGATATCCCGTTAATGCAATCTGGCTCGACTATCCGCCCGGAACCAAGGGCAAGGCGGGTCCGGCGGCCATGCTGGTGGTGCAGCCGGCAAGGAACTTCACCGGAAAGGTCACTCCGCCTTCGCGAACCCCGGTGACGCTGGACAAGAGCAAGGACTTCAAGCAGTTCGATTCCCTTCTGGCGCAGAAGCACGAGAAGGGCGCGGACATGTGCCTGGGGTGCACGCGCTACGAGGTGTCAGCGACGCTGGTGGGCAGGCTGGATGGCGTGGCCGACGCGACACTGAAGCGCGACGCCTCGGGCAAGATCGTGGGCTTTGGCGGTTTCGGGAACATGAACGCCTATCCCGCACGGCTGGTGCTCGAGTCGGTCTCCGATGTAGCGCCGAAGGAGATCGACTTCTCGAAGAACGACGAGGCGACCAAGGGCGTGCCGCTGGAAGGGTCGGGGGGGCAGGAGAGCGACGTGTATGGCGCCATAGCCGCCGCGCAAAGGTCCGCCGATGCGGTCGCTGCGGGCCCTTCAAAGGACAATGCGGAAAAGGCCGCAGGGGTCTACGGCAAACTGGGCGACCACACTGGAGTATTCGTGAACTACGGTCCGGGGAACGAGGCGTCGCCAAAGGACGAGGAGCAGGGGACCAAGGACTCACCGGACGGCATACTCTTCAACTGCACGTTCAATTCGGATCGCCTGCAGGGCAACACGCTGACGAGGGCAGTGATGCACATGGGCGAGCACATTTCCGAATTGCGCAATCCGGCGCCTGGAAGCGAAGTCGCACCGGCCTACGTGCTCGAGTCCGACGCCTGGGTGGTTACGACGATCGCAGCGGCGACCGGTGGCCAGAGGTTTCTCACGCTGCCCGGCGCGTACCTGATTTGGGATAGCAGTTGGTCAGTTGCCGACCGCAACGACAAGATGAATGCGGTGCTCAAGGATTTTCTGGCCAACGCAGCGTTGCTGAGCCGCTAGGGCGGAGGCTTACCGGGTTGGGCGGGAATGTGCCGGCCGGCGCAGCCACGGAAGGCTCGTACAAATAACTGAGCTGCGGCCTTGAAGCGACGCTCGGGCGTGCTGTGCACGGAACCGCGCGCCCGATGCGAGTATCCTTGGGAGTTGTAGGCCGGGTTGCGCGCCGATTGCAGCGTGGGCGCCAAAATCATTCTGGACGAAGGGGAAGAGAGAACATGGCCGAGATCGCCGTCGAGGCACCGCAAACTCCTGCACAGTTGCCCAAGCTCCGCGTGGCGGTGCTGGGCGCCGGCAAGATGGGCGGCATTCTGTTGCAGGCGTTTCTGAAAGAGAATCTGTTTGCCGCTGACCGGATTCACGCCACCGTGAGCCACGCCGAGCGTGCGCTCGCATTAAGTACGCAATGGGGCGTGGATGTGAGCACCAAGAATGTGGAAGCGGCCCGCCAATCGGACCTGATCCTGATCGGCGTAAAGCCCTTCCAGGTTCCGGATCTGATTGCGGAGATCAAGCCCGCGCTGACGCCGGCCAAAATGCTGGTCACGTTCGCGGCGTCGGTAAAGACGCGCGCGATTGAAGAGGCGGCGGGCATGGAAATCGCCGTGATCCGCGCCATGCCCAACACGCCCTCAGCGCTGGGCGCCGGGATCGCCGCTCTGTGCCGCGGACGCTTCGTGAACAATGCGCAGATGGAGCTCGCCGTACGCATGTTTGAGACCGTGGGCCGCACAGTGCTGTTGGACGAGAAGCACATGGACGCCGTAACCGGGCTCTCGGGATCCGGACCGGCGTATCTCTACATCATCATCGAGGCGCTGGCCGAGGCTGGCGTGAAGGTGGGCCTGCCGCGCGACATCGCCACGCAACTGGCCGCGCAAACGGCCTACGGGGCTGCCAAGATGGTGCTGGAGACCGGCTACCATCCGGCGCTGCTGAAAGACGCCGTGACCACGCCCGCGGGCTGCACCATCGACGGCATTCTGGAGTTGGAGGAAGGCGGATTGCGCGTGACGCTGATCAAGGCGGTGATGCGTGCGACGGAACGGGCGCGGCAGTTGGCGGCCGGGTAGGAAGACAGGGAACGAGGGACCAAGGGAACAAGGGAACGAGAAAGCACCTCGCGTAGCACGGAGGAGCGATGAACGCTGCAGACCTCAAAAGGTACGGTTTTAAGCCAGTGGCGCGCGTCCAAATAGCAGAACGAGTATTTGAAATCGATAATAAGGATCCGGATGCCGTCAAGCTCACGGAATGTATCTATGCATTCGTCGCAGGAGGCAAGGTTGTTCGCGTCGGGTCCAGCAAGGCGCCGTTAGGCACCCGTCTAAAAGACTACGAACGGGACATTACCAATGCGCTCAACGGCAGAAAGTCGCCGGCACCGGCTGAAGAGGCAAGAAAGTGGCGCAAGGCACTGCCCTCTGGAAGTTCGGGTACCGTATATGCTCGCCGAGGAACGATCGTCACGACTCCCCTGGGGAAGTTTCCCGTTTATATGGACGAAGAGAGCAGACTGATAGGCATGCTATTTAACGAGCATCCGCACGATCACGTCATAAACCGCAACAAACACCGTTAGCCTCGATTTGCGTCAATTCCAAACCTCGAATTGGCGTTTTTTGTCCTGACTTAACCTGCTAACCTGCTACTTGCTCATGCAACGCCCAACGTGGCTTCCCACTTACCTGCCGGAACTCGACGGGCTGCGCGGCCTGGCGATTCTGGCGGTGGTCCTCTATCACAGCCATCCGCGGCTGGAAGGCCTGCCCAACTGGCAGGTGACGATCCTCGGCGCGCGGTTCAACTTCGGAATCTATCAGGGCTCGCTGTGGGGATGGTCGGGCGTAATTCTCTTCTTCACGCTCAGCGGTTTCCTGATCACCGGCAATCTGCTCACGTCGCGGGACAAGCCGCATTACCTGCACAACTTTCATGCGCGCAGAGTGCTGCGCGTTTGGCCGATATACCTGTTTGTGCTGGCGCTGGTTTACCTGAACGCGCCGTGGTTCGTGGGCGGCAGCGTGTGGGAGGCGGTGAAGGCCGCGCCGTGGCTGGCCTACATCTTTTGCGTGCAGAATTTGTTTCACCTCACTCTGCCGCCTGCGCTCGGCCCCACCTGGGCGCTGGCCATTGAGGAGCAGTACTACTTTTTGTGGGCGCCGCTGGTGCGCGTGTTGCGAAGGCCCTGGATGTTGGCCGCACTGCTGGTGGCTGCGCTAATTGCATCGCCTTTGTTACGACACGCGAATCTGCACTGGATGACGCCGACGAACACGTTGATTCATCTGGACGGGATCGCGCTTGGCAGCCTGTTGGCGGTCGCGGTGTACACGCTTCGACTGAGCCGGCGCGCATGGTTGTGGATCGGCGTGGCGGCATTCGTACTGGGCATTGCGGCAGCGGCCACAGTGGCCGGCGGAACGGCGTTTCTGGATTCCGCGCTGGCCGTGGGTTTTGCCGGAGCAATGCTGGCGGCCATCGCATCCACCGGCGCGCAGAACCCGCTCAATGCGGCGCTGCGCCGGGGGCCGCTGGCATTTTATGGACGCATCAGCTACGGCCTCTACATGACGCACATTTCTGTCTTCATCTATTTCGGATGGTTCGACGCACGCATGAATGCCTACGGCATGGCCGGGAATCTGGCGGTTGTGGCGTTTCGACTCGTAGCCACGACAGTCGTGGCCTCAGCGCTGTGGTATGGTTTTGAGTCGCAGATTCTCAAGTTGAAGCGGTTTTTTTAGGATGGCGATTGCCGCTTTGCGATTCGATTCCTTTAATGCAAACAGGCCGTCCGCCAGCTTTCGAAACAGGAGCTGCCTGAGTGTGTGACTGGAGTCACCCACCGGCTCTCGGAGCGGCTGCTACGCTTGATTTGAGGCGTTTCTCCAGGTCTGATGGAGCTTCCGGCATCGCGCTACGCGGCCGGGGACGGCGGCGATCTGCCGGAGACGAGGATTGACGTTCGCCGTGAAGCTGATAGTTCAAATGCTGATTCGCCGATTTCCCGATTGGCTCAGCTGACATTTTGAAAGGGCCTTATCCATGTCTTCATTGCCGGTTTTGGTTTTGAACAGCGGTTCTTCTTCGATCAAGTTTTCTTTGTATGAAGCCGGCAACGGCGAGCGGACGCGGCTTTTCGAGGGCGCGGTCGACGGCATCGGCACCGATCTGGGCAGTTTCTGGATCAAAGACCCGAACGGCAAAAAGTTGGTGGATCAGACGCCGGCTGTACCTAACCGCTCCGTCGCTTTCAAGCTGGTGGCGGACGCGCTGCACTCCGGCGAGTTCCCCGCCCCGGCGGCCATCGGCCATCGCACGGTCTGCGGAGGGCCGACCGTCCGCGAGAACCAGCGCATCACGCCGCAGCTAATCGATGAGATCGATAGCTACGCGGCCCTGGCGCCACTGCACACTCCCATCGCCGTCTACATCATGCGCGAGGCGCTGCGGCTGTTCCCGGGTATTCCGAACTTCGCCATTCTCGACACGTACTTCCACCGCACATTGCCCGAAGTCGCCACGCACATGCCCATCCCCGCGGAGTACGTTGCCATGGGTGTGCGGCGGTACGGCTATCACGGCATCTCGTACGAGTCGATCGTGTATCAGTTGCAGCCCAATGTGCCGGAAAAGCTGATTGTGGCGCACCTCGGCAATGGCGCGTCGATCTCCGCCATTCGCGCGGGGAATTGCCTCGACACTTCCATGGCGCTTACGCCGTCGAGCGGGATTATCAGCGGCTCGCGCACCGGCGACATCGATCCGGGCATCGTCATCTTCATTCTGAAGAAGCTGGCCGAGACTACGCCAGACGCCGCCCAGGCAGCGGAAAAACTTGAAACCGTAGTGAGCAAGAAGTCCGGCCTGCTGGGCCTGAGCGAGCTTTCGAACGATATGCGCGATCTGCGCGAGGCGATCGATGCAGGCAATGCGAAGGCGCGGTTGGCGGTGGACAAGTTCTGCTGGACCATCGCGCGATGGATCGGGAGCTTCGTGGCCGAACTGAATGGGCTGGACATGCTGGTCTTTACCGGCGGCATCGGCGAGAACGACATTGCTTCGCGCGCGGAGATTTGCGCGGGGTTGGGAGCGCTGGGCATCGTGCTGGACGCGAAGCGCAACAACGTGCGTGGCGCGGCGGTGATCTCCGCGGAGGATTCGCCGGTAACAGTGCGCGTGATTCCGCCGCTCGAAGATTTGATGATTGTGAATCACGTGGTGAGACTGTTGGGGAAATAGGATTGACGGCCGTTGGCCGGGTTGAACTGTTGCGGCGCAGTCATCTGGAGTAAGGTGGCAGGGCCAGAACTTTCAGCTTCTTACCCAGCCGAGCAAAATCCGAATCGGTTGTAACCAATGTTGCATTCATACGCATGGCCAGGGCGGCCGCAAAGCAATCTGCGTATCCAAGCCTGTAATGAAGCCTGACGACGGCTGCCGAGTCTGCCTGGGCTTGGTGAACAGCCATTGGCGTCACGAATGAGCTCATCGTCTTCAAGTCCGCTCTGGCCCGATCCAGCCCGGCTTTCTGCGCCAGCGAGTAAAACGCCTCTCCCCAATTGATCACGGAGATGAATAGCTGTGCTTCAGCCTTAGCCGCTTTCTGAATCAGCGCGCCCACTTTTTCCACTCCGGCGCCATTGGTCATATAGCGGATCACAGCGCCTGCATCAAGAACGTAGGTTTTCATCGTGAGCCTTCAGTTTCTTTTCCGCCTTCTGCTCGTCCCGTCGGCGATCCTCCAAGAAAGTTTCTTCCAGGCCAAGACCGGCGTACTTTCCTCGCAGCGCCAAAACAGCTGCGTAACTGCGGGGTTCGATGTGCAGTCCATTTCCTTGTCTCTTGAAGACCACACGGACTCCCGGTTTGAGCCCCAATTCCTCCCGCAATCTTGCCGGAATGACCAGCTGCCCTTTCGAACTCATAATCGCGGAATTCTCCATGCGCCTTACCTCCAGGTAAGACATAGGATACACCTTTTTCAGCAGCGGGTTCAAGCGGCACGCGGCGGGGAAAAAGCCGCTTGGTCTACACTGGTGGGTTCGATTCGGAGTCCTCTATGACCGTCGCTGCCGCACCGGCGCAAACTCATCGTCTTCCTTCGCTCGCGTTGCGGCGGTTCGCCTGGGGCGTGCTGGCGTATTTCATTGCCGTGATTTTGTGGGGCGGGTTGGTGCGGGCTACCGGCTCAGGCGCCGGTTGCGGCGACCACTGGCCGCTTTGCAACGGAACGGTGATCCAGCACTCGCCGCGCACCGATACGATGATCGAGTTCACGCATCGGATCACCAGCGGCTTATCGTTCTTTTCCGTTGTGGCGCTGCTTTGGTGGACGCTCGCTCGTACGGCGCGCGGCCACCTGGCGCGCGTTGCGGCGATCGCTGCTGTGGCATTTACCGTGATTGAAGCGGCGTTGGGAGCATTCCTGGTTAAGCTCGGGCTGACCGCGCAGAGCCACTCGCCTTTGCGCGCGCCTTACCTGGCGCTTCACCTCACGAACACGCTGCTGCTCGTGGCCGCGCTTACGCTCACGGCGCACCTGCTCAGCCGCCGCAGCGGCTATTTGCGGGGCGGGATTCGCCTCGTTGCGCCCTTCGGTGCGATGGTGTCTGTCGTCATCTTGTTGATTGTGGGTGTAACCGGATCGCTGGCCGCGTTGGGTGACACTCTCTTTCCTGCAAGTTCGCTGGGGGGCGCATTGGCGCAGGATTTTTCTTCAACGAGCGGCTGGCTGGTGCGCTGGCGCTGGACGCATCCCATCGTGGCGATCGTGGCAAGCATTTTTCTCATCTGGCTGCTGGTGCGCGCGGCAAAGCGACGCACGCACTGGGACAATCGCGGCCTTTCCGCATTGGTGCTGATCCTCTTAGCCGCGCAGTATGTGCTGGGCGTTCTGGATGTGGTTTTGCTGGCTCCGGTGTGGCTGCAGATCGCGCACCTGCTGGGCGCCGACTTGTTGTGGGCTGCGCTTGTGGTGCTGGCGGCGCGCCTGATGCTGGTGCCGGTGGAGGAGAGCTAGCGAGTCAGCAGGTCAGCGAGTCAGCGAGTCAGCGAAAAGGCCCCTTGCGGGGCCTTTTCTGTTTGCGGGTAAGGGAGAACGGCGAGTGCGCGCAGTTCGCCTATTCCTCGAGCGAAGGATGATAGTGGCTCTCCCAGCCGAGGTAGCGCACAGTGGCTTCATGAATTGACTTCGAGACGTCACTGAAGTTCGCGGCGACGTGGTGCTCGAATCCTTCGCGGCAGATGTACTTGAGCAGCTTCTGCAACTGGGGAATCTCAGCCACGCCGGCGCCGCCGAAGGTTTCAAGCGGATCGTCGGTAAAGCGGCCGGCGCCGGTGTAGCCACGGATGACGCCGCGGCGGTCGTCGGTGGAGTAGCGCGCAAAGCACATGGCGCCGGGCTTGATAATGCCCTCGCATGTGCCGTAGCTGCTCTCCTTGCCCACGGTGCCGGCGATGATCTGCTGGAAGTCCATCTTGACTTCCTTGAAGAAGTGCTTGGGCAGGTTGGAGCAGTGGAAGCAGACGCACTTGTTGGGATCGCTGCCGTAGTTGTTGTTCCAGTCGAGCAGCGCCGACGGTGTGCCGCTGGCAAGGGCGAGCATATACATGCTGAGCGTGCCGGGCACATCGACTTCACACGCAGATGGAATGAGCTCGTTCGACATCATGCTCATGATGGTGCAGGGCACGACGCCAAAGAACTCCTCCATCGACGTCCAGCACTGCACGGCGCTGATGGTGCAGTGTGTCTGCTTCATCCAGCCGTCGACTACTGCGCCCAGTTTGGCCATCTTGAGCAGCGCCTCTTCGGGAACTCCGGAGGTAGTGACGTATTTCTTGATGGCCGCGAGCTTGGCCTGCGCCGCGTCGTCGTTGTCTTTCATGCGGTTGATGCGGCCGAAGATCTCCGAAAGATCGAGCGTCTCAATCGAGATTCCCGAGGTCTCGAAGATGCGCTCGGAGTAGCGCACAGTGTTGAAGGCAGTGGGACGCGCGCCGATGGCTCCGATTTTGAGATTCTTGAGGCCTTTCACGATGCGGCAGACCTGCGAGAACCACTCGAGGTCGGCCTTGAATTCGGGCGAGGAAACCTCCTCGGTGTGCAGCGTGGTGAGCGAATACTTGATGCCGTACTGCATCATGTTGTTGCAGGCGCTCATCTTGCCGCAGAAGCTGTCACGCCGCACGGCGATCGTCATGTTGTCGGAGCGGTCGGGCGTGGCTTGCACCAGCACCGGAACTTTCAGGCCGGAGATCCGGATGGCGTCGACAATGCCGCGTTCTTCGCCGAAGTTGGGCAACGTGACGATGATGCCGTCGATTTCCTCGGCGTGTTTCTTGAAGAGCTCGGCGCATTTCTGCGACTCGGCGTAGGTTTCCACCGCGCCATGTCTCGACTCTTCCGGACTCAGCACGATGGCCTGAGCGCCTGCCGCCTCCAAAACGGCAATGATTTCTTCCCGGCCCGTTTTGGCCAGATGGCCAGGGAAAAAGCCGCGATTACCTACTACGATTCCAAATGTCATTTTGCGTTGCGTTGCCATTTTCTTGCTCCTTTAGTCGTTGTTATTACGATGCACTTCAATACCGCCGCGCGAAGTCCTAATTGCGCGCGCGCCCGGGACGAAACTTAATGACGTAAAACAAGCCCACGCCGCCGAGAAGTCCGCCCCACCACACCGGCATGTGCAGTTCAGTTAATTGCACGCCTGGCGCATAGCTTCCTGTCGTCCATTCAAAAACGCCGTAACCCAGAATCATAGCGCCGTAGACCACCAGCAGCACGCCAATAAAGAACCAGATCGGAATTCCGGAACCATGCATAAGGTTCTATTCCTTCCCACTCCACTTTCGCACGAAACTCCCGCGCCGTGACGAATTCCCTCCCGCTACCAGAAAATGATATTGAGAGCGGCAAAGATGATCACCGCGAGGGTCGCCCACACCCACTCCTTCTTGTAGAACGGCGCCGGCTCTTCCCTGGGCAGCGTGGTGGCACCGTAGACGAGACCGTCCAGCTCCGCAACCGGCCTTGGCTTGGTGAACAGGCTGACAACGATAACCACGATGGCTGTGAACAGAAACGCCCACAAAGCGCGGAACACGTTTTCGGCCATTGGCTTGGCGTCGGGCGAAAGCGCGACGTTGGCCAGCGCCGAGGGGACGAGCTTGACCCACATGAACAGGCTGGCTGAAAACACGATGCCAAGCAGCAGGCCCAGGAAGCCGGCGAGTTTGGTAGCGCGCGTCCAGAACATGCCGAAGAGGATGGTGGCCAGCAGCGGCGCCACAAAGATGCTGAAGAGCGCCTGCACGTAATCCATAATGCCGTGCGCGTGCATGACGAGATAGGCCGCACCGATGGAGACAGCAACGCCGATGAAAATCGAGAGCCGGCCGACGAGCACATAATGGCTATCGGAGCCGCGCTTGTTGATGAGCGGCTTGTAGATGTCGTAGGTCCACACAGTGGAAAAGGCGCTGACGTTGCCGGCCATGCCGCTCATGAATCCGGCGATGAGGGCGGTGATGCCGAGGCCGAGCAGGCCGGGGCCGAGATAGCGCACCATCATGAGCGGAAGCGCCTGGTTATAGCTGTGCAGTTCCGCATCGGGCGCGCCCGCGAGCACCTTCTGTTGATAGGCGGCGGGCAGCGAGGTCTTGGCCATGGCGGCAGAGCATGCGGATGCGTCTCCAACCTGGCCGGCTGAGGAGGCGGCGCAGGCGGCAACGACATCCTCGCCAACAAGCTGGCGGCGGCTGCCATCGGGATTTTGCAGCAGCACCAGGCCGAGCAGGCCGGGCAGAATGACGATGAAGGGCACGGCCATCTTGAAGAACGAGCCGATGATGGGCGCCATGCGCGCGGCACGCAGATTGTGCGCGGCGAGCACGCGCTGCACGACGAGGAAGTCGGTGGTCCAGTAGCCGAAGCTGATAACAAATCCGAGGCCGAAGACGATGCCGGTCCAGTGCACGCCCATGGGGTTCGAGGCAAAGCTGCCGGTGTCGCGCCAGAGATGGAAGTAGCTGTCGGAGTGCACGCCGGTGACGGACTGCATATTCGCCATGATCTGGCGCTTGAGGCCGTCGACGCCGCCGGTCTGAACGAGGCCGAGGATGGGCACCAGCAGCGCGCCGCCCCAGATGAGGACGAATTGCAGAACCTCATTGAAGATGGCGGAGCGCAGGCCGCCGAGGCCGACGTAAATGGCCACCGCGATGGAGGAGACGAAGATGCTGAAGCTGATGTCCCAGCCGAGCACGACCTTCATGACCACGGCCATGGCAAACATGTTCACGCCGCTCATGAGAATCATCTCGGTGGCGAAGGAGACGGCGGCCACACTGCGCGCCGCTCCGCCGTAGCGCAGGTCCAGATAGCCGGGTACCGAGTGCGTCTTACAGACGTAGTAGAAGGGCATCATGACCAGGCCGAGGAAGAGCATGGCGGGGATGGCGCCGATCCAGTACCAGTGGGTGGCCAGAATGCCGTACTGGTAAGCCGAGCCGGCCCAGCCCATCAGCTCCAGCGAGCCCAGGTTGGCGGAGACGAAACTCAGACCGGCAATCCACGCGGTCATTTCGCGGCCGGCCATGAAGAATTCTTCGCTGGTGTTGGAGCGCCCTTTGAGGTAAAAGCCGATCCAGATCACCATGGCGAAGTAAAGGGCGATGACAACGATGTCGAGCGTACGCAACTGCGCCAGCGGCCCCGCGCTGAAGGCGAGCAGGGCCGGCAGAGAGCCGAAAGAACCGGCGGCGATGGAGCCAGGAACCAATCCGAACATAGGCATCATCTAAAGAGCCGAGAATCTGTCCGCAGAAACTGTTAAAGGTTCGCCCTTAAGTAAATTGCTTTACTCGACACTTGTCAAGCAGTAAAGGCTATGGCAGCGAAGAAAACATCGCGTATTCACTGCTTGCGCACCAAGCACGAGATCCAGGGCGAATCCGGGTAAAGCGGGCCCAGTAAACGTTTCCCAAACGGAGTGTAACATACCTGGCCGAGCGATTAGGAGGACGGGCCCACAGCCGTCAAAACCCGAGTTGGGGGGCAGGGCGCTACCGTATGCTTTGGGCAGTTGCCGCGACGATAAGGCACGAATAATGGCCGGCGAACGGGAAACACGCCGACACAGGACGGCTAGTGTGGTTCCACGAAAGGTATACCCATCTGCTGCCGCTTCGCCCAGCAAGGATCCGTTGTGCGGGCGAGGACGCCCACACGACAGCCGGCTGGGAGGCCGGCGCTACAAGAACCGGCCTCGCTCAAGGGCCGGCTTGAATAGAGCGATTCGGGAACCGCTTTAGATTGCCAGATTAGTCGTTGCCCACTGCGCTAGTCGTTGCCCACCACGTTAATCGTTGCCGACTGCGATTTCGTGCAGCCAGCCGGGAGCTTTGAGCAGCTCGCGGGGACGGGAGCCGTCGGCGCCGCCGACCAGGCCGTCGCGCTCCATCAGATCGATGAGATGCGCGGCGCGGCCGTAGCCGATGCGGAGCCGCCGCTGCAGGAGCGACGTGGAGGCTTTGCCGAACTCGAAGACCAGGCGGACGGCATCGTCGAACATGGGATCGTCTTCGTTGGCCTCGTCGCTCTCTCCTTCCATGGCGGCGCGCTCGTCCTTGGGCGAGTCAAGGAAGCCCTCGACATACTCGGCGGTGCCTTGCGTTTTCCAGAAATCGACCACGGCTGCTGTCTCCTTCTCGCTCACGTAGGGAGCGTGCAGGCGCATCAGGCGGCTGGTCCCCGGCGGCAGAAAGAGCATGTCGCCACGGCCCAACAGGGCTTCGGCCCCGTTGGTGTCGAGGATGGTGCGGGAGTCAACCTTGGTGGCCAGGCGGAAGCTGATGCGGGTGGGAATGTTGGCTTTGATGAGGCCGGTGATGACGTCGACGCTGGGGCGCTGCGTGGCCAGTATCAGGTGAATGCCCACGGCGCGCGACATCTGCGCCAGCCGGGTTACGGACTCCTCGACGTTGGCGCGGTCGAGCACCATCAGGTCGGCAAGCTCGTCGATGATGATGATGATGTAAGGAAGCGGCTCCTCCTGCTCGCCTTCGTCGAAGAGAGAAGGCATGGAGCCCTCGAAGAGCTTGTTGTATTGGTCGATATTGCGCACGCTGCGGCTGGCCAGGAGTTTCAGCCGCCGTTCCATCTCGCGCACCGCGTTGCGCAGGGCGTTGGCGGCCGCTTTGGGCTCGGTGACGATGGGCGTGAAGAGGTGGGGAATGCCTTCGTACATGCCCAGCTCGACGCGCTTGGGGTCAACCAGGATGAGCCGCACCTGATTGGGCGTGGTGCGGTAAAGCAGGCTCATGATCATGCCATTGATGGCCACCGATTTGCCCGAGCCCGTGGATCCGGCGATGAGAATATGCGGCATGGCAGCCAGGTCGGCGGTGACGATGCGGCCGTTGATGTCTTTGCCCATGGAGAGCGTGAGGCGCGAGCGGGCCTTGGCAAAGGTTTCGCTCTCGATGACGTCGCGCAGGTGGATGGTTTCGCGCTCGTGGTTGGGCACCTGGATTCCGACCGTGCTCTTGCCCGGCATGCGCTCGATGAGGATGCTTTCGGCGCGCATGGCGAGGCAGAGGTCGTCGGCCAGGCCGGTGACGCGCGAGTATTTGACGCCGGCCTCGGGCTTGAACTCGAAGGTGGTGACCAAGGGTCCGGGGTTGATCTGCACCACCTGGCCGCGCACGTCGAACTCGGCGCATTTTTCCACCAGCACTTTGGCTTCTTCGCGCAGATCGTCTTCGCGCACGGTCTGCGGACCCTCGCCCGCGTTCAGCAGCGTGCTCGAAGGCAGCTTGTAACCGCTCAGGTTCTTTGGCGCCACGGTGACGGTGCGCAGCTCGGCATCGGCGCGGCCGTGAATGGCGATTTCCTCCGCGCGATGGGGAGGCGGGGCCGATACAGGCTCGGGTCGAGCGGCTGTCCACGGTTCCACTGGGCGCGCCGGGACTGACTGCTCATGCATGGGGTGGAGCTCAAACCGAGCTGCTGCAGGCGAAGGCGCGGCTGTTGCTGTTTCCAGTTCGGTGCGCTCCCAAATGCTCGGCCTGCGCTGCGTAATCGGAATCGCGGCTTCGGTCCGCTCGTCTGGCTTCTGCTCAAAAGCCGTGCGCCGGTAGGCCGGAATCTCGTCGAGCGGGTCTTGCTGCGGGGCGCGCCTGCGGGTGAAGAACGCGAGAAGGCGTTGCAGCCGGCCGGCAGCAGGCGCCTCATCGGCGTCAGGGCCGTCCGCGGTTTCGAATTGCCTGAAGGGGACGGGCTCATCCCGTTCAACTTGCAATGCCTCGCGCTCTTCTCGCAGCTCCGCGCGCTCTTCCCGGCGGCTGTGCCAGCGGTCACGCCAAGCGGCGAAGCTTGTCCAGCGATTGGCAATGCTTTCGCGCACGGCCGCAAAGCTGATCGCAGAGGCAAAGTAGAGTCCGGCGGCAGCCAGCGCGATGGCCACCAGCCATGCGCCCTGCAGGTTGAGATAGACCACGAGAAGGCCAGCCATCAGCCTGCCAACCACGCCCTCCACGGGAAGCGTGTGCAGCCAGTGCCAATGCCACGGCAACAGTCCAAAGACGGCGGGCAGAAAGACCAGGGAAAGCGCTGTGCCGATCGAGCGCAGGATGGGCGAGCCGGCCGACCTGGAATGCATCCACTCCCAGCCCAGACCGCCCAGCCAGAGCGGCAAGAGAAAGGACGTCAGGCCCAGGGATTGCAGTATCAGGTCGCTGAGGTACGCGCCAAAGAGGCCGATCCAGTTGCGCGCAACGGCTGAATCAGTGGCCGTGTTCAGCGAGGGATCGTTGGCGCGATAGGTCGTGAGAGCGAGGAAAAGGAGAAGTGCGAACAACATCAGCACCAGCCCCAGAAACATGTTCGCGGGGCGGCTGCGCGTGGGCGACAGAACAATGCGGATGGGCTTCATGACGAGGGCGGTTCCGCTCGCCGGCTGCCGCGGATCGGTGTATAGGCAGGCCGAAAGAGCCGACAAATCGTCCCAGAGCAACTTCTATTATCGGCGTCCGGAGGGGCGAATCCGGACAAAACGGAGGTAGGGGAACCAGCGGCATCAACCGTGGGTTTGCGGTTTGTTCAGGCTATCGAATCACCGTGAAGGAGTGCTTGCTGCGCGGTCCAAAGCGGAAGACGGCAAAGTGGTTGTCCAGCGATGCAACGCGATCGATCCCGAGCCGGCGCATCACGGCAAAACTGGTGCAATCGACGATGGAGAAATCCTGATCAGGCCACGCCTGCTCGATTTGCCACGCCGCTTCCAGATCGGCCGGACCAACGTTTTCAATGGCAACCGATCCGTCGCGCAGCTTTCCCCAGAACCGTTCGGCAACGCCACGCCCAAGTCTCCGGCTTAGAAGCATCCACGTTTCGACCAGAATATGGTCGGTGATCACCAGCGGCTCGCCCGATTTGAGGATTGTTTTGGCGCGGGCGTTGTCGCTGTCAGTGGAATCCACTGCCGCGTACAAAATCGAGGTGTCCACGAAGAGGCTCATCCGGGGGAACGCTCATCTTCTGGCCGAGAGTTCCTTTTGCGCGACGCGGCGGCTTCGAAATCAAACGCCTCCTCGATCATCGAATGCTTCTGGGTGGCGATGTTGGAGCCGCCGGAACTGCCGAGGTCGAAGATCGACTCGATTCCGGCAACTGCTTTCGGCTGAGGAAGATCCCTTGCGACCAGGCCTCGAATGTAGGCAGCGAATGAGATCCCGAGGTCGCTGGCGCGTTGACGGGCGCGGCGCTGGAATTCGGATTCGAGGGTGATCTGCGTTCTTGCCATCATGATGGCACCATCATAGCACATCCACTGGAGAGCTTCATCCGGGGCAGATGGCCCGCAGGGGCAATCGCATAAAAGGGCAGTCCCCTTGCGCCGCCTCTACAGGGCTGCGGGACCTATTTTGGTCCGCTTTCCCAGCTTTGAAACGCTGGGCTAACGAACATTGCGCCTACGGCGCGGTCAGATCGGAACCACGCGGGGGATCGGAACCACTGGAGTCAATGAATTTCCTTCATGCAATCGCCCTGGACGGCCCGCCTCGCGCCGTACCTTGCAATGCGAGGCATGGCATTGCCGACCGGCAAGGGATCAACCTTCGCTCCGCCCCTGCAGCGCCAGCTTGATGGCTCGGGCAAGACGGGAAACCGGGGCGTAGACGAGCGCTTTGGCCCGAAGCGCGTAAAAGGGCAGGCTGGAAAAGCGACGCCCGGAACGAAGCTCGAGAACCCCCACGCCCCACTGGTAGCGGATTTTGAAGAATCTGTATTCATTCGGGTGCTGGGCGATGAAGTCCTCAATCGCGGTCAGGACGCCGTTCTTTGGACCGCCCTCCTGCAATGCGTTCATGAGGTGGCTGTTGAGGCCGCCAACGTCAGCCAGAGGGCTTTGGCCGCGAACGATGCCCTTCTGCGCGAACGGATGACGAAATTCCTCCGGAATCGTGCCGGGCTGATAGTACAAGTCGCGGCGGCCGTACGGCCAATCGACGTCGTGGAGGAAGATGAATCCTGCCGGCCGCAACAAACCGCGCTCGTGGATGAGGCGCAATTCGTTGAAGACCGTATACCAATTGTGGTCGCCATCGATGAGGATGCAGTCGAATTGCGAGGCCGGGCCGATGCGCCCGTCAGGAGCCAGCGCGTCCAGGCTGTTGCTCTTCACGACATGAACGCGGGAGTCGGCAGCATACTTCGCGCCAAGGTCCTCGTCGATGCACGGATCGACGATGGTGTAGGTCTCGAGTGGCAGCTTGAGCAGATGATCCGTGCTGGTTCCCGAGCGTGCGCCGATCTCGCAGATGGCCTTCCAGCGGCGCTTGCGGGCCAGAGGAGCGATGTAGTGGCGTACGAAGGTTCGCATCGGGCCTCAGTTTGGCTGACTACGGCGGTTTCGGAAATACTGTGTCCGATCAGAGCTGTGTTCAGGGTCGTCGCTTCTTGTGGTCGCGACGACTTGGCTGCCGTGAGTGCGGATACTCCATTTCCGAAACCGCTTTAACTGCCGAACCACCTCGCGCCCCAAAGCAGCAGCGCGCCGCCGAGCAGAATGCGGTAGATGGCGAACATGGTGAAGCCGTGCTTGCGCACCCAGTAGAGAAACCACTCCACCACGCCCAGCGCCACGATGAACGACACGACAGTGCCAATGAGGAGCACGATCCAGCGCTCGGAGTTCATGGTGACATGCGCCGCGGCCAGCCCGGCGGCGCCAGCGGCCTTGCCGGGATGAATTTCCTTGATAAGATCCCAGCCGGTAGCCGCGATCATGGTAGGAATGCTGAGGAGAAAGCTGAATTCAAGAGCGGTGGGGCGGTCGAGCCCGGCGAGTTGGCCGGAAGCGATGGTCGACATGGAGCGCGAGGTGCCGGGAAAGACGGCGGACAACGTCTGGCAAAGGCCGATCCAGACGGCCTGCGCGAGAGTCATCTGCTCAACATGTGTCGTGCGGGCGTCGCGTCGCCCCGCCCAGGCGTCCACGGCCCACATCACAATTCCACCCACCAGCAATGCGATGGCGATGGCTTTCAGGCTACCCAGGTTTCTCTCGCTCCACTTGCGCAGGAGCAGAGCCGGAACCGATGTACAGACAAAGGCGATGAGCACAAGCGAGATGGGATGGTTGAGCCAGTTGCGGTCGCCGCTTTCGCCCCTGGGAAAATTGCGGAGAAAGTTGACGATCCTTTCCAGAAAGAGCACGCACAGGGCCAGAATGGCGCCCACCTGGATGACGATTGTGTACATCGCCCAGTACGGATCATCGAGCGGAATTCTCATCAGCGCTTCCGCGATGCGCAGGTGAGCCGTCGAGCTGACGGGCAAAAACTCGGTTAAACCTTCCACAACTCCCAAGAGGATGGACAGAATATAAGGGCTCAAGAAGCCTCCTGATTGCCTCTCTCATGCGTCAGGTAGAGCGTCCGGGAGGCCGTGAGCCGCTTACTCCCGTTCGATGCCGTAGACAGGGATACCTTCATTCAATTTGTACACCAGCGCAGCGGCCCGCATCGCGTAGTCTGAATCGGCAAAATGGGCCTTCAGTTGTGCGGCCGCGGAGCGCGCCTGGTTTTGAGCATCGTTGCTTTTGCGGTCATCGCCGTTGGCGGCAAACATGTCGTTGAGCACCGCAAAACGGTAAACAGCTTCGTATAGCGCGCGCGCCGTGCGCGGACCGTCGGGATACTCAACCGCGTATTTGAGGTAGAGGTCGGCCTCCTTCTCAGGGCACTGGGTGGAGCCTTCCCAATCACCGCAGAGTTTGTTGTCGATGAGGTCGAAGGCAGCCAGCGCCGCCCAGCGAGTGTGGGGATAGTACTTGATCAGCTTCTTCAGGGCATCATCGTCCATCTGCTGGCGGAAAACCGGGTTTCTTTCATGAGACGAGGGCAACGTTGCGGCGTCGGTTTTCTCGAGCTGCCATTGAATGTCGGCCGCGCGCCAGGCAGCGTCAGGCACGAGCGGCGAGTTCGGGAACATCTCCACGACGCGGCGATAGAGCAGGCGCGCGCTCTGCGCGGCATTGGCCGGACCGCGCGGATTTTCGGCCAGCGCCTCCTGAGTGGCCGCCGCGCCCATCAGGATCTGGTCGCCGTTCGGCGTCGACTCCTCCACGATGCCTTTCGCCTCAATCCAGCCGGAGATGGGCGGCGGCGTCTCGTCTTCGCCAACCATCGGTGTGTCCTTATCGTTGTGTTGCTCCTCGATGTCCGTGTTGGCGAAGACGCGCATCCAGAGGCCGCTCTTCTCGGCGATCACCATTTCGCGGCCAATCTGTTCCTTGTCCACCTTTTGCGAATGGATGTCGGGCGAGATATAGAGCCAGGTGACGCGGAGGACCGTGGCGCGGGGGCCGGCCATGGGCTTCACCTGCTGCGGCGGCTTCTTGTCGGCGAGAGCGGGAAGCGCGGCGCAGACGAGCGCCAGGCCGATGGCAAGAGCGCAAATCGTAAATTTCCGATGGTTCTTCACACGCAGAATCATAGTTGAACGACGCTACGATGCGCCTTCCGTGAGCACCTGAGCGAGGAGGACAGGATCCACGTTGCCGCCGCTCACCACGGCTACGGCCTTGCGGTAACTGGGCAACTGCCGCGCATGGAAAAGCAGCGCGGCGGTTGCTACTGCGCCGCTGGGCTCGGGAACCAGCCGCGTAGCCGCCACAATGGCGCGCATGGCGGCGCGAATCTCGGCCTCCGTCACCGTGACGATGCCGTCAACAAAGGCCTGAATGTGGGCGAAATTACGCACGCCCACGCTCTGCGTGCGTAAACCGTCCGCAATCGTCCGGCTGGTCAGCTCGGCGGCCCAGGTGACGATTTTCCCGTTGCGAAAACTCTCCGCCGTATCGCCGGCCAGTTCCGGTTCGATGCCGAAGACTTTGGCTCGCGGACTCAGTTGCTTCACCGCCGCGGCAACTCCGCTTAGCAACCCTCCGCCCGAGACCGGCGACACAACCAGGTCCACATCCGGCAGGTCCTCGACAATTTCAAGGCCGCACGTCCCCTGCCCGGCGATGATCTGGTCGTCGTCGTACGGCGGAATCACGACATAGCCGTGCTCGCGCACCAACTGCTCGGCCACGGCCAGCCGCTCGCTTGAAGCCACACCCACATCGACGATCTCAGCCCCCAGCGCCAGCGTGGCCGCGCGCTTGACGGCCGGCGCGTTCGATGGCATCACAATGACCGCCTTGGCTCCCACCTCGCGCGCCGCATAGGCCACGCCCTGAGCGTGGTTGCCGCTCGAGTAGGTGATGACCCCGCGTGCAATCTGTTCGGGTGTAAGTTGAAGAATCTTGTTCGCAGCGCCGCGGATCTTGAAGGCCCCGATGGGCTGCAGGCTCTCTGCCTTGAGCCAGATTTCCCTGCCCGTTCCGTGGCCGGAGACGCCCGGAAACGCTGCACGCACCAGCGGCGTTCTCATGGCAATGGGTCGAATGCGCGCCGCGGCGGCGCGGATCGCGTCGATCGAAACCAGATTCTGCTCTTTAGCCGTCACGGTGGCCTCGGCGGATTCCCGATGCGCCCTGTGGCTCCGGGATTCCCCTGTCAAGTATCGCCGATTGCCGCTGGTATCGCCGATTGCCGCTGGGCAGTTCTGCCGGGAGCGGGACGAGGAACAAATAAACAGGGTGGCTGTCGAAGCCGCGCGCTACTCGTACGCCAGGGCATCGATGGGATCTTTGCGGGCGGCCATCCATGCCGGATAGAGCGCGCCGCAGATCGATCCCACGAAGGCGATGACTGCGCCGCGGCCAAGCCACAATGGTGTGATCTCAAAGTGTTGCGTGGGAAAGAAGTGCTGGAGCAAAAGGCGCACGCCGTAGGTGCCGGCAATGCCCACCACGACACCGGCAGCGGCCAGTGCCCCGCACTCTCGCAGCACTACGCTGACGATGGCTGCTTTGGACGCGCCCATCGATTTGAGGATGCCGATCTCGCGGGTGCGCTCCATCACCGCGGTGTACATCGATTGGAAAATGACGAGGAAGCCGATGATCACCGCGATGCCGGTAATGACCTCGAGGGCGAGATTGAAGCCGGGAATCTTGCTCGGCGTCATTTGTTCGAGCCACTCGTCGACCGTGGTTAGAGTATTGTTTCCGAAACCGCGGGTGGAGTGAATCTCTTGCATCACCAGATTGTCGCTCTCGGGGCTGTCGCACTTGATGTAGAAGAGCGAAGCCTTGTCATCGGAGCCGGTTAGTTGACCCAGGGTGCCGATCGGAATCAGCTTGCGCCCGCCCTTACCCGGCTCGACAATGCCTGAAATACGAAAGGGGTGGTCGAGGATCATGATCGTATCGCCGACGTGGTACCCCTTGCCAGAATTGCCTGAGCCGGCAAAAACGTCGTCGATGATCGCGTCGTTGGGCCCCGCAAAAGGGCCGCCGGCGAGAAAGACAAACGGCTTTAGCGCGTTGAAGCTCGTGTAATCGATGCCATAAAGGATCTCCACGCTGCCGCTGGTCGAGATCTTCTGGATGGCCGGCGAGACCACCGTCACGTGCGGCAACTTGAGCAGCACTTCTTCGTCCTTGACCGGCATGGATGCGCCGCCCACTCCGTTGAACAAGCTGGCATTCGAGGGCAAGAGCATCAGGTCAGCGCCGATGCCGTTGGTGCGCTGCTTCTGGTCGTTCAACATCCCCATGAAAATGCCCACGATGGACAGGATCATGACGACTTCAATGGCGACGGCCAGAATGCTGATGACCGAACGCATGGGGCGGTGAAGAAGGTTGGCAAAGATGAGCTTATTCATGTTCGAACGTGGTCAGGAGACGCGTAACTGCGCCCAAAGCCCTTGCCTTTAAGGGTAACAGCCTGAGATGGAGTGCTGTTTTCGACCTCCCGGCGAGAAGAGCGTAGCAGGCAATGTTTCAAAGATAGGTTCAGGCGCGTAAAAAGGCTTAGAATCGCATGGAATCGTTTTGACCCGCGGTAACACCAGGTTTATCGTGAAGATAAAGATTCTTAGTGGGTTAACGCCCGATTGCGGTCGCCGATGGGGAGTTTTGGAGAAGACCTGCGCAAGGAGCGCCTTTCGCGAGGTGTTGCGCTGGAAGACATCTCGACAGTCACCAAGATCAGCCAGCGCTTCTTGGTAGCGCTGGAGCAGGAGAGGTTTCGTCTGCTTCCCGGCGGCATTCTGAGCAAGGGCATTGTTCGCGGCTACGCCAGCGCTCTCGGACTGGATCCTCAGGACTGGACCGAGCGATTTCTCGAGGCCTACAACGCGTCAGGGCCGGAGGCAGAAGACGATCGCGGCTGGACGACATTCGCCTCAAACGTGGGCAAAGCGCGGCTTCTGCGCCGCGAAGCTGTCGAAGTGCGTTTGCGCTGGATCGGGGCTGTCCTGCTTCTTCTGGCGGTGGCCGCGGCCACTTTTCTGGCAGTGCGCTACTATGGGGTGCGCGAAGGCTGGTGGCGAACGATATTGCCGATGCACCGGGTTTCCACCGCGCTCCAAGGGGTCTGGTTTTCAGCCCGCGGCGCGGTTGCGTACGCGCTGCGCCGAATTTGACGCTGATGCGGGAGCGTCAACTGCCCAGCTCAGAGCCTCGAATCTGCAGTTAAACGCCGATTGCGCGCCGTACGCTCGAGCGCCTTTGCTCCCGGCTGCCTGCCGCAATTACCATAGATAGATGCACCGTCGGGCTTGAGCCGCACGTTTGGCCATGCCGAGACGATGTGGTCACATCGGGCTTTGAGGGACGAGGTAGTTGGCGGCACTCGCTACACTCCCATCCGGAGCCGGCCGGCCATCGCGGCAACACTGAGTTGAATCCATGTTATGAGAAGGAGTTTTAAAGTTGAGCGACCGTTTCTTGTTCACCTCTGAATCCGTCACCGAAGGCCACCCGGACAAGATTGCCGATCAGGTCTCTGACGCTATTCTCGACGCCTGCCTGGAGCAGGATCCTTACAGCCGCGTCGCGGCGGAAACCCTGACAGCTACCGGTCTGGTGGTGATTGCGGGCGAGATCACCACGAAGGCCTATGTCGATTTCCAGAGCCTGGTGCGCGGCGTGGTGGCTTCGATCGGTTACGACAACGCCCTCTATGGCTTCGACTCCAACACATGCGCGGTGATCTCGAGCATCAACAAGCAGTCGGGCGACATCGCACAGGGCGTTGACACCGGCGGCGCAGGCGACCAGGGGATGATGTTTGGCTACGCCTCCGACGAGACGCCGGAATTGATGCCGGCGCCCATCTCGCTGGCGCACAAGCTCTGCCGGCAGTTGAGCGCGGTGCGCAAAAGCGGCAGGCTGCCCTACCTGCGCCCCGACGGCAAAAGCCAGGTAACGGTGGAGTACGACGAGAATGGCAAGCCGGCGCGGATTGACGCGGTGGTCATCAGCACCCAGCACTCCGAGGCCATCAGCAATGAGGAGTTGCACGCCGATATCCTCAAATACGTCATCCAGGCGGTTCTGCCGGCGCAGTGGCTCGACGAGCACACCAAGTACCACATCAACCCTACCGGCCGCTTCGTCATTGGCGGCCCCATGGGCGATACCGGCCTGACCGGCCGCAAGATCATCGTGGATACTTACGGCGGCATGGGGCGGCATGGCGGCGGCGCTTTCAGCGGCAAGGACCCGACCAAGGTCGACCGTTCGGCGGCATACATGGCTCGCCACATCGCCAAGAACATTGTGGCCGCGGGTTTGGCCAGCCGCGCTGAGGTACAGCTTGCATACGCCATCGGCATAGCCGAGCCTGTGAGCGTGCTGGTGGAGACTTTCGGCACGGGTAAGCTGAGCGAGGCGAAGCTCACCGAGCTGATCCGCAAGAACTTTCCGCTTACGCCCAAGGCCATTATCGAATACCTGAACCTGCGCCGGCCGATTTACCAGAAGACCGCGGCATATGGGCACTTTGGCCGCACCGAGCCGGAGTTCACGTGGGAGTCCACTCACGTCGCCGCCAAGCTGGCTGAGCAGGCGGGAGTGGGAGCGCCGGTGAAGACGAAATAGGGAATGCGCCGCCGGCAGGCGAAATCGATCCGGTCAACTATGGGACCCGCCGCTCGCATGGGATCCGCCGCCCGGCGGGTCCCATTGCTTTTTCGGTAGTGGTTCAGTTTGGAAAGACTCTCCCTCGGGGGCCAAAGCCCGCGATCATTTTGCTCAAGTTGCGTACGGGCTGAAGCCCGTACCCTTCAAACTGAACCACTACCGCTTTTTCGTCCACCCGCGTCGATGCCTTAGAATTCTCCGGGGTGATACCGCCCGATTATCTACGGCGGTTCTCCTGCAACTATGTGCCATTTCCGGCGTATTTCAGGGTGGCTTTTTCTTGTTGAAAAAGCCACTTAGCGATTGTGCCTTGGCCAACACCTGCAGGAGAACCGCTTTCGCGGAGAAACTTATGCGTCTTTGTGTACTTGCTGCTCTCGTGCTTGGATTGACTGCGGTTTCAGCAGCGCAATCCGGAGCTAATTGGACCTACGAAGGAAAGACCGGTCCGCTGGTATGGGGCAAGCTCGATCCGGCATACCAGGCCTGCTCCAGAGGCCACGAGCAATCGCCCATCGACATTCACGGCGCGCACTTGAACAAAGCGCTTGAGGCCCTCGAGTTCCACTTCATCGCCGGGCCCGTGACGCTCGAAAACACCGGGCGCAGCATCGTAGCGCACGTGGATCCCGGCAGCCTGTTGGTGGCCGGCGGTGTGCGCTACAACCTGATTGAGCTCGATTTTCACCACCCCAGCGAACACCCGGTGAAGGGCAAGCTCAGTGACATGGAGGTGGACCTGAGGTACCGCAGCGAGGACGGCAAAATGGCCATTGTGGCCGTGCGACTGAACCAGGACCGGGGCTTCCCCAACGCCCTGCTGGCCACGCTTTGGGAGCACCTGCCAACGAAGGCGGGCGCGACCGCGAAGATCACCGACATGGTGAGCGCCGGCGGGCTGTTGCCGGCGGATCGCGGCTATTGGACCTACCACGGGTCCGAGGTCACGCCGCCCTGCACCGAGGGAGTGCGCTGGTTCGTCTTCGAGGAAGAATTGAGCATGAGCCGCTCACAGATGCGCGCCTTTACCGATCTGTTCAAGATGAATACGCGGCCTGTCCAGGACGCGCACGGACGGCGGATTGAAGCGAACGAGTGAGAACAGCTTCTAGCTTCTAGCTCTTCGCTGCCGGTATGGGCAACGGGGTGAGGTGTAACACGATCTCATCACCGACGCGCTCAACGCGAATGCCGGTCAGATCGCTGACGACACAGTGCGCCGCATCCAGCGATTCGATTGGAGCGGAGAACGTGGTGGCTACCACGGTGCAGCCAGCGGTTCTACCGGCCTGGGCTCCCGAGGACGAGTCCTCGAAGACCACGCAGTCCGCGGGCGCGATGCCGAGCAGCGCCGCCGCGGCCAGGAATGGCTCCGGATGCGGCTTGCCGTGCGTCACGTGGTCCGCGGTGACCAATCGCTTCGGTACCGGAATGCCTGCGTCGGCCAAGCGAATGCGAGCCAACCGCTCAGTGGCGCTGGTGACCACGGTCCATCGATCAGGAGGCAGCGCCGCGAGCAGATCCAGCACGCCCGGCAGCACGGTGAGCCCCTCATTGTCCCCGGCCTCGATGTTCTCGATGACCTTGAGCTCGGCTTCGCTGTCGAGATCGGGGCGCAGTGTGGCGACGGCTTCGATGGCGCGGCGGCCATGGGAGGTTTTGCGCGCGAGTGCGGGATCGATCCCGCGGAGTTGAGCCCACTTGGTCCAACTGCGCTCGACCGATTCGATGGAGGCGGTCAGAATCCCATCCATGTCGAAGAGAATGCCCTTGCAGCGGATCTGGAGAGGGGAAGAAGCGATGGAGGAGGCCATGGATTGATTCTAGTGTGGCGTTCCAGAAGTTTGCATCACAAGTCGAAGCCCCGGAAATGCAAGTCCTTCGACTCGTCCCGGCACGCCGGGACTCGCTCGGGATGACCGGACAATTCTGATGCAAACTTCTGGGACATGACACTGGATTCGTGCGGAATCACGGGTGCTTTTCCGCGTGTGTTTCTTTCGGCGCGGCGAAGCTGACCTTGGGCGCGTCTCCAAAGGTGACCGTACCCTCGACCGATCGCTCGCGGACGCCAGTGACGACCTGATTCTTGCCGAGCTCGATGGCGCCGTTGGCAATCGAGGCGTCGGCGGTCCAGCGATCGAAGTGAGCCAAGGCAGCAGGGATCGACGCAGGTTTGGCCGCTTCGCCAACGGTCGCGGTCTTTGCGGCCGCGATGCTCCCTTGCCGGCAGTCGAAGTGCAGTGTGCCTTTGGCAGAGGCGGCCAAATCTTCACCGGTGTAGCCAGAGAGCTCCAGGTTGCCGTTGCCGTTGAGAGCGCCGCCCGTCCAGCGCAGCCCCAGCAAGCGTCCCACATCGGCGGCGTTGAGCTCTTGGAAATCGCCAGTGAGTGTGTATGCCGGCTTGTCCTCATCGGTCGCCGGCTTGCTTAGCGTTCCGCCAAGATGCACGTTGCCGCCGAAAAGACTGGCATCAAGGCTCGTGATCTCAGCGCCGCCGGGAAGAATCCGGAGCGTCGACGAGACCCCCTGGAGTGTCACAGGCCCCAGAACCAGCGAATCCGCGGACACCGTGCCGTCAAGCCGCGGCCAGGGCGACGCCGAGGACGGGTGCAGGCGATCAATGAGCGTGGAAAGCAAGGTTCCTTTTTCTCGCGCGCCGAGCAGCGCGCTTTCGAAGGCGGCAGCGTCGAGCTCGGCAAACTGCACCTGGAACTGAGCCACGCAAGGCTGCGACGAGGTCTGCGTCGAGCAGTCCGCGGGGAGGGTCAGGCTCGCCGTGCCTTTCACCGGACCATACGAGAAGTCAACCGGGTCCCAGCGGAAACTGCCGTCGCCAAGGTGGAGAGTGGCTTCGGCGATGGCAACGTGGCTGGCCAGAAAGTCCGCCTTCCAATTGGCATTGCGCATGGTCACGGTTCCGGTGACGGTATCGGCGGCCGGAACCGCGGTTGCGCCGACGACTGCGGAAACCGGAGGCGAAGACTCCGGCGCGCTCGCTGGCGCTGCCTCGGCAGGAAAAACTTGTTCGAGAGGAATCTTCTCAGGGGCCAGCCACGGCCCTTCGGCAGAAAGGTCCACCGCGATGGGCTCGCCGGCAAGTGAGGCGAGAGCCGAAGTCTCCTGTATGCCAACCGCGCGGGCAAACTCCCTGGCACGGGCGAAACTGGCCTGGCCGCGCACCCCGATGCGATAGCCGGCGAGCGAAAACCGCACGTTGAAAATGAGCGGAACGGTTCCGCCAGCCAGAATGGCGACGGTTCCGGCAAGCGCCTGGGGGGAATCCTCCTCGCCCGGCTGCTCGCCGACGGGGGCCACATTGGGAGCGGCGGACGCACTCGCCACCGGCTCCAGCGTGAACTTCGGTGCTTGAACGGGACGGCTGAGGCCGCCGCCGCTCAGGACAAGGTCCGCAACGGTGAGGCTTCCGGTGAGCGGGCCGGCCGGTTCCGAACCGGCTCTTGCCGGAGGGTTTCTGTCCGGCTCCACGGGCTTCGCGGGTCCCGCGTTTCCGATCACGCCGGCTGCGTAGACGATCTTTCCGCTCACCGTGCCTTTGGCATCGAGATCCGGCGCGAGGCCGCTGCGGAGAATGCGCAGTGCGCCAAGGCCCGCAGCCACGGGAATGCGATCGAGCTCAACAGAAAAATGCGGCGGCGCACTTTGGTCGGGCTTTTCTCCCGTAATATGCAGGTGGCCGTTGCCCAGCGGCGAGTCACAGGCCAGGTTCTCCAGGCTGCGCCGCGAGTAGTGGTAGACGAAGGCGCAGTTGGCGTCGAAGTCGAGGGGCGATGCAGGAGTGAACTCGGCGCGATGCACGCCCGTGGCGCGGAGGCGCGTGGCGATCTGGGCTGAATCGGCGGTGCCGTCGAGGTGCAGCTCACCGGTCAGGTCGCCGCGCCAGCCGAGGTCGGAGCCCGTGATGAGGCGGGCAAGCTGGCCGAACTGCGCATTGCGCCAGTCGAGGTCCAGATGCAGAGGCATCTGACGGAGCGTGGGCGCGCGGCGCATGCTGGCCTCAATGCGCACCACTCCAGTCTCCTCGAGGTAGAGGCTCACGTCGGTCCGGGCCGGCTGGCCGCGCAGGCGGATGCGCCACTCGCCGGGATTCTCCTGCCAGAACGAGACATCGGCATTTACGAGGGAAAACGGCAGCTTCTCCACACCGTTCTTGAAGTTGATGCGGGAGTTGGTGGCCTCAAGGTAGGGCAGTGGAGCAACGCGGCTCGCGGTCAATGCCGGTCCAGTCTGTGCGGCGGCGGTGCGAAAGATCGAGTCGAGGTTCCAGCGGCCCGGTGCGGCCCGCACCAGGTTGAGGCTGGCGTCGTCGACGCTGATCTTGCCGATCTCGACGCGACCGCGGAACAGGGCGAGCAGCCGGATGGACGCAGTGACCTTGTTGGCGTGGAGGACCGGTTCGGCACCGTAGGCCGGATCTTCGGCAACGCTGAGGTCGGAGATTTCAAATCCCGGCCAGGGCAAAAGCCGCACTTGCACCGACGAAAGGCGCACCGGCCTGCCCAACGATTGCGAGATAAGCTGCGTGATCTGGCTCTTGAAGCGGCTGACGCCGATGAGCGGAGGCACGACGAGCACAAGCACCAGGATCGCGATGGTTGCGAGGGCTATTCGCAGCCACTGACGCAATCGTTCCTTGCTTCCGGCGCCGTGTGTCATTGTCTGTATGAATTCTAGCTTCTAGCCTCTAGCTCCTAGCTCAAACGGTGGAAGAATCAACTCGGCGCAATGAGCGACGGACCGCAAAGGGTCGGCAAAGGAGATCTTACTGGCGCCGGGAGGCTAGTCTGGCGTCCGAGAAGTTTGCATCGCAAGTCGAAGTCCCGGAAATGCAGGTCCTTCGACTCGTCCAGGCACGCCGGGACTCGCTCAGGATGACAGAGCATTTTTGATGCGAACCTCAGAGACAGGACACTAGAGGCTAGAAGCTAGGAGCTGCTTTCACCGCGTGAGGTGGAAGGTGCGGGACCAGCGCGTTTCCGTGAAGAAATGCAGCACTACATGGCCCATCCAGGCCAGACGGGAGCCGAGACCGGTCTGGTTGTACACCGAATCCGGCGTGTTGAACGACCAGTAGTTGAAGAGCGGCCGGCCGACAATGTTCTGGCGGGGCACGAATCCCCAAAAACGCGAATCAAGGCTGTCGTGCCGGTTGTCACCCATCATGAAGTACATCCCAGGAGGGACGACAAGTTCGCCGTCGACTACGTGGTTGGGAAAGTCGACGGCCCAGCCCTCCGTTGCGCCGCCCGTTTGCGGATACGGCGGCACAGAGGGGAATTCATCGAGAAATGGCTGATAGTTATCCGCTGTCGTGGGCGCGGCATGCGGCTGGGCTTGCGCCACGCCGTTGAGGATGACGATGCCATCGCGAAGATGGATGTGGTCGCCGGGCACGCCGATGAGGCGCTTGACGAGGAAGAAGTATTGGGGCTTGCCCTCGGCGTCGGGCTCCGGCTCGGCAACCGGCTTGATGAAGACGACGATGTCGTTGCGCCGCGGCTCGCGGTAGTGAACCAGCGGCATCCACTTGGTGGGCGGGGCCAAATTGATGCGGTCGACGACGAGATGATCGCCGACGAGCAGCGTCTTCTCCATCGAGCCCGAGGGGATGACGAAGTTCTGCGCCAGAAAGGTGAGGATGAACAGGCCCACCACCAGCACCGAGCAGATGCTGGCCACCGCTTCAAACGGCGTTTCCTCCACTTTGGCGGGCCCGGGAGCCGGTTCCGAGCGTTTTTCCGGGGGCTCTTTGAGTGCTCGCGTCTTCTTCTTTGCCATTCTGTCTATCGCTCTTTGCTGAACTGGGAAAGGCTGGATCTCGAACAAATCAGCGATTAAGCAAGTCAGCGCACCACCCTGAAGATGCGCCGCCATCGCGCAAACCCCGTGAGACGTTCGGCGAGCTCCCGCTCGTGTCCGAGTCTATCATCCGCGGCTTGTTCCACCGTCTGCTGCACATCAGTGGAAGAGGGGCGGGAGAGCGAAAAATAAATGACCAGCGGCCGGGCCACGACGGCCTGGCGCGGCACAAAGCCCCAAAAGCGGGAGTCCTTGCTGTGATTGCGATTGTCGCCAAGGACGAAGTACTCGCCCGCGGGCACCACCAGCTCGCCGTCGCGGGTGAGGCTCTGCATCTGACGCCACCAGTCGGGATCGACCTCGGGATCGGTGTAGATTTTGGCGGGGAAGTTGTCGCGCGCAGGATTGGGAGGCGCGGGCTCGAAGGCCGCGTAGGGCTCGTCGAGGGCTCGGCCGTTGACAAACACCTGGCCGTCTTCGATGCGCAGGCGGTCGCCGGGCAGACCCACCACTCGCTTGATGAGCATTGGCGGATCGGGGTGATGGAAGACCACAATGTCGCCCCGGGCCACGTTGCGATAGGGCAGGAGCCACCGGCTCAGGGGGCCGGTGGGCGCGTAAACCTGCTTGTTGAAGAGCAGAAAATCTCCCACGAGGAGCGTGCGCTCCATGCTTTCAGAGGGAATGAGGAGGGGCTGCAACACAAAGGTGAGCACGAACAGAGCCACCACCACGGTTTGCAGCAGCGACGCCAGGGCCTGCGGCAAGGTGGGAAGATGAGCGCGGACATGCGCCCACCGCTCGAGAAACGGAGTGGGCGCTGGGGCGGGATCGCTCATTGCGCGCTCTGCCCCTCCTCTTCGACGCCAAGGTCGAAGTCTGGTTCGGCGCCCGGATTGTCCGTAAGGGCATCCAGACGGCCAGGGTTCGCCAGAAGTTCCAGTGCGCGGCGCGCCGCGTCCTGCTCGGCGTGTTTCTTTGTTCGTCCCATGCCGCGGGCCAGCGGCTTTCCCTTTTCTCCGGCTTCGCCCTTCAGCCGGACCTCGACGAGAAAGCGTTTGTGGTGGTCGGGACCACTTTCGCTCTTCAGACGGTACACGGGCGCCCCAGCGCGCGCTGCCTGCAGGCGCTCCTGGAGCGCGGATTTGTAGTTTCCCAAAGCCGCTCCGGAGCGCAATTCGAGGGCCAGCCGCTCGGCCGCTTGGCCCATCACCTGTTGGCGGACAAAGGCGCGCACGGGCTCCAGGCCGCTATCAAGAAACAACGCGCCCATCACAGCTTCCATGGTATTCGAAAGCACGGTGCTTTTGCGCCGCAGGCCGCTGCGCTCCTCCCCGCGGCTGAGGCGCAGGTGTTTGCCCAAGCCGACCTTCTCGGCGACTTGCGCCATGTGTTGCCGGCTGACCAGCCCGGAGCGGATGCGCGTCAATTCGCCTTCGCGCCACTCGGGATGCGATGTAAACAGCGCCTCGGCGACCACAAGCCCGAGCACAGCGTCGCCGAGAAACTCCAGCCGCTCATTGTCGTCCTGGGCGGACTCGCTGCTTCCGTCCGCTTGCGCAAGTTCATGAGCCAGCGACCGGTGCGTGAGCGCGCGCACCAGCAGCTCAGGGCGAGAGAACTCATGCCCCAGTGCGGCTTCAAGCTCTTTGAGATTTGCTTCCACGCGCGCTTTGCTCGCCTTCAACCTCATCTCATGAATTTAGACGCAATCCGCGAGCCCTTCGCGCCGCCGGGATGGAACCCCGTAACCCAAGGAGATTCGGCGCATCCGATCGGCGTCTCGTCATCGTGGGAGACGCCGGCAGAGGATTATTGCGGCTTCGGTGCGCCATCCTGCGCTTGCGGTCCCGGCTTGGCAGTTCCCGTGTCGCCAGACGCGCCGCCGCCCGTTTCGTCATCGCAGTCGTGCTCGTGGCCTCGCTGCACGTACGCCGCCTTCACGCCCCGCTCGGCGGCCAGGCGCGTATCGAGTTGTCCGTCGCGCACCGCCAAGGCCTCCTTGTACTCGGCCAGCGCCTCGTCGCGCTTGCACTCCAGATCCAGCATCCGGCCCAGGTAAATGTGCGACCAAGCGAGTAACCGCTGCTCCTTGCTGGAAGCGAGCGTCTTCTGGAAGTCGTCGATGGCCTGATCGGGGTGGCCGGTGAGCAGATCCACGCGGGCCAGGATGAAGTAAGCGCGGGCGGCATCGGCCGTCGATGCAACGCTGTCAGTCTGCTCCGCCAGCACCTTTTGCGCCATGGCGGCGGCGGCGGCCACATCTCCGCCGGCCAGCTTCGCCTCGGCCAAGTCAAGCCCCGCCAACTGGCGCGGCTTGCTGCGTTGCAACACATCTTCGTCGGCTTCTTTGTCGAACTCGGTCTGGCGCGCACGGTGCACCTGCTGATCGACATCCATGCTGTAGACCATCTCGCCGATGGTGTCTTTCAGGCCGGCGGGATCCTTTTCAAACTGGATCATCTGCTCATAAAAGTATTGCGTGAGCACGTACCCTTGTCTCACGTCGTGCTGGACAGCGGCCGCCTTCACGGCGTCCACTTTCTGCTGGTAGAGCTCGCGTTCGTGCTCGTAGCGCGGCAACTGCGAGCGGTCAATGCCGGCAGGAATCTTGTAATGGGGAATGCCCGTATCCATGGTGCGCGCTTCAATGGCCTTGATGAGGCATTCAATGGTGAGCGACACCGTATCTGAGCGGAAGCGAAACTCGAGCGGCGCGTCACGAATCTCCTTGAGAATCGGCTGCTCACGATCAATGGCGTTGGAGCGCTCGTAGAGCAACGGGTCGATGATGTAGTGCAGGTAAGTGTGGCGCACATCGTTCATGCGAATCTTGCCGTCGACCGGGGAAACCACCACCACATAGTCGGCGCCGTAGATGCGGGCGTTGACCATGCTCGGCGAAAGCAGCGGCTCGATGACGACGATGAACCTGCGGCCCTCGTATGTGGAGGCGGGCATCTTGAGGTAGAGGTTGGTGGCGACGATCATCTGCGACAACGGATCGTGCAGCTTGTCGATCTCCTCGTCGTAAGTATGGTGCGTGGCGAGCCAAATGCCGTGCAGGTCAACCGCAGCAGCAAACGCGCGGAGGACAGGAACAATCTCGGCCACCTGTGTAGAATCGGGCGGCATTTCTGTCAGGTCCGCCGTGATCTCAAGCTCGGGCGGAGGGGTGAGATAAAGCGCCAGCGAGATGTACTGCGAGATGTCGCGCTCCGTGCCGGTCATGCGGTGCTGGGCGATGTAGAGGCAAAGGGCGTCCCGCTTGGTGCGGGCGTCCTCGCTTTGAGCGAGCGCCTGATTCATTTCATCGCGCACGTGCTTGCGGATGGGCGCGCTCTGCTCGAGACCCTCGTCGTAGCCGCAGGCGTTCAGGGCCGCAGCCATCACGAATACCGGCTCGGAGGGGATGAGCGAGATGGTCGGTCCCGCCGGATCAATGAGCGACGGCGTTTTTTCCCGCGCATACATTTGCCCAGAAGACGATCTTTGGTTGGAGGAGGAGCTCGAGGATGACTGTGCCGGGGCGGCAGCGGGAGCCAAACCGGCCAACAAACACAAGGTTGCGGCGGAAAAGAAAGCGAAGAACTGCAAACGACGCGGCATCATGAGGAAACCCTGACTGCAAGTCTAGTTAGACGCAGAGGTGGGGTCAAACGGAAGGGGCATAGAGATTGGGGGCTCCTGAAAGTGCCCCCGCTTCCAACCCTTTTGCGGCGAAAAGTCTCAGCGAAAGAAAGGAAATATCGCCCACGCTCAAGTCGAGCCCGAGAGTTAATCAAGTGGTAATCCCTGGTGGTCGGACACTGGTGCAATGGTAGGGGATAGGGGCTTTAGTTAAGAACACGCTGACCGAAGGGAGTGGTCGTTAGGACTCGGCCTCGAAATCTGACCAGGAGAGGTTCCTAAGTTGCGCGGCCAGATGCTCGGGCCCATCGACCTTCAGAAAGCCTACGTCGAAGTATTTCTTGCTGCTCCACATTCCCCATGCGCTGTCCTTTCGGCAGTCTGTTGCATGGAGGGGACCGAGTAAAAAGACCCTCGTCGGAAACGCGCCAGGCCGAAGTTCATCTACTTTCGCCTCAGCACGCCTCATGAATTCTTCCTTGGTGCCGGGCACATTTTGCCATTTGACTGCCGCTTCGTTCGGAGCCACTACATCGACGACCGCCTCAATGAGAGCGACCTGTTCTATTTTCTTGTCACGGTACATCCCAAAGTACTTGCAACGAAGATGGCTGTATGCTCCTCCAGACGTCGGACACATATAGACGTGTCCTACGAGAACATCGTTGGGGATTCCGGCGCAATTTACGACATCGAGCTTTCGAGCCCACGAGGGTAGCAGACACTGTTCATCCAGATATGCCTTGAATTCATCCACAGCGTCATCCAGATTCTTTGGCAGGTGCGGGAACTTCAATGCTCCAATGAAATCCTCGAACGAAATCTGCCTGAAGATTATTGAACCCTTGTATTTCTTGGCGCAAAGATCAGTTACAGGCGTGAATTTCCCGCCCTCCGATGCTTCGAAATTTGATAGGGCAATCAGGACCTTCAGGCCGCTGCGTTCCTTATCCAGTTCCGCAAGCTGCAGCTCAAGCTGCTCGCCATAAAACCAGTCCCAGTTTTTCGTCTCAATGTAGATTGTGAACGCCGGCTGAAAAATGACCCCATCCGGGATGCAAGAAAGTTTTCGCTCCTGCTGCCGAAAGCGCACGCCGATTTGTTCCATCAGATCTTCTCCGACTAGGGTGCCCATCGCCTCGGCTAGGAACTTCGGATTCTCCTCGTAGAGCATCTTTAGCAGCAAAAGGCAGTAGTTCGTCGTGCGATTCTCGCGCTGAGAGTAACCGGAAAAGAGGCTGATGGTCTTACTCATTGATCCGACCTTTCATTGTGATTCTATTCTTCGCACCTCTGGAATGACTGCCCAAAGCGAAAGGGATGCGCCTAGCCGAGGACATTTCCGTACCCGTCAAATGTCTTGCCGTCGCGTTTCCGACGTTGGCTTTGAACTTCCGGTGTGGAGGAATGGATGAGCGGCAGGAGCGCACTCAGGCGGCATCGCGGGCTTTCTATTCCCTGTTCTCTGTTCCCTGCTTTTAACCCCGCACGGAGACGCCGGAGAACTCGAGCACCGCCAGGCCGCGGACCGGCTGGCCAAAGAAGCGAGCCGGCTCAAAGCGGCTGAACAGGAGCAGGTTCAACAACTGGGAGCGCGTTGCGGGGTCGGTGGACCCGTCGACGATGCGGTAGTCATAGACCTCGCCTGCATCGTTGACGTACGCTTCGACTACGACAGGACTGGAGATGGCATCCGTTTGATTGCCGCCCGGAGCACTAGAAAAATAGAGCAGATGAGGGGCGGTTGCCTTGCCTAAAGGCTCGTCGGGCGTAGCCTGCGCCGTCTCCGGCTTGGCAAATACGGTGACCAGCACAACGACGGCTCCCAACAGCAGCACCGCGCTGGCAAGTCCGGCGCCGGCCTGCAACAGGAACGGTCCCACAGTGTTCTTCCAAGCCAAATCCCACGCGGCGAATATGCTGCGGCGGCTGCGCGCGCGTTCCTGGCTGACCGCGACACGAATTCGCAGAGGCAGATCCGCCGGCTCCGCCACCGGAGCCAGCCCGGCCAAAGCAGCCTGCAAATCGCGCAGCGATTTCCACTCGCGCGCACACTCCTGGCAATCCTCGAGATGGGCGTCCATCTCCTGCATCTCGCGTCCGTTCAACCGGCCGTCCAAATACTCCGTAAAGCCAGCCTGCACTTCATTGCAGCCGTTCATCGCGCCTCCTCTCTAAGGGACATCTCGATCCCTGCCAGCGCTGTGGGCCGCGAACCGGGCCTGGGCGCCGTCAGCAGCGCCTTCAAATAGGCGCGCCCGCGTACCAGCCGCGACTTCACTGTTCCCAAGTTGACGCCCTCTATGGACGCCACTTCCTCGTAGACAAATCCTTCGATGTCGCGCAGGATGACCGTGGTGCGGAATGGCTCGGGCACCTGATGCAGCGCCCACTCGACCCGCGCCCGGTTCTCCTCGTGAAGGGCCAGATCATAGGGCGACTCAGCGGGGTCAACCAACATGTCTTTCAGCCGCACCGGCCTGCCGCTGTCTGCCTCCCCCATCTCCTGCTCAATGGGGATCTCCTGCTGTTGATGCCGTTTCCACCAGCGCCGTTGGTTCGACGCCTCCCGCAAGGCGATCCGGTAAATCCACGTACGCAACGACGATTCGCCGTGAAAACCGCGAATCCCGCGGAAGACTTTGACGAAGACTTCCTGAGTGAGATCGGCGGCGTCGGCGGGGTTGCGCACGGTGCGCGCCAGCAATGAGTAAATTGGCTGATGGTAGAGCGCAATCAGCCAGGCGAACGCCTGCTCGGAGCCGGCTCGCAGTTCTTCAACGAGAGCCGCCTCATCCGATTGGAGCGTCAGCGCACCAGCAAGATTGCCCATGGTGAGGTCCGTCTGCAATTCCGTATCCTCCCACGTTACCGCAAATCGGCCATCGATTGCATGTGCGCGTATCACACGCGCCACGGAACCCAAGGCCGGAACACATGATTCGATGCCGGTTGCGGCCATTTCCAGCAGCTGGTTGGCCGCCGGAAGCGCGTTGCTGACCCAGGGCGCGAGGGCTTCAACTTACGACTGGACGGCCTGCACGCCTACCTACTTAGACACCAGAGGAGCTCGAAGTGTTCCCGGTCGCGGGGAACGGATCTTTTGGTGTCACGAGAATGCGTTTTCATGTGCTGAGAGCCTATGGCTCCCGCCTCACTTGGCAGCCTTCGACGGCTACCATGGATTCGGGAGGCTCTGCAGCCATGTTTACCGCCCATCCCATCGGCTTCATCCATAGCCCCTTCCGTGAAACGTCGGCCATTCCAAAGGGCCTCGGCGCCAAGCACGATGCCGAAGGCGCGATCGAGCTGCTGCGCGAGTACGAGCCGGGGCTGACTGACATTGAAGGCTACTCGCACCTTTTTGTGATTTGGGAGTTCGACCGCGCGGAAGGGTACGATCTGATCGCTCACCCGCCGACCGATGAAGGCCGGGCGCACGGAGTGTTTTCGACGCGGTCGCCGAGGCGGCCGAATGCGATTGGCCTGACGGTGGTGGAGCTGCTCGGCCGGGAGGGCGCCTCGTTGCACGTGCGCGGCGTGGACATGCTGGACGGGACGCCGGTTCTCGACATCAAGCCGTATCTGTCGAGCATTCCTGCGGAGAAGCTGAAGCGGGGGTGGCTGGCGGAAGCCGAGAAGAACGTGAATCGTGAATCGTGAACCGTGAATCGTGGATCGGGAATCGTAAACATGATGCCGATGCGAATCACGGACCACGACCCCCGATTCACGGTATCCCCAGCAGCTTGTGGGTTTGCAGGCTCAACCGCCAGCGCGGGTGATCGAGGCAATAGGTAAGCGCAAGCGTGGTGTTGAGATCGCGGCTCGGCCCGTCCATGGGCTGCAGGGAGAAATGGCGAAAGGGCAGGGCCTCGAAAAGTTCCGGCTCCGCACCCACTTGCGGATAGACCAGCTTGAGCTCGTCGCCGCTGCGCTGCTTTAGCTCGGTTCCGGCTTTCGGGCTCACGCAGATCCAATCCAGACCAGCCGGCGCCGCGATGGTTCCATTGGTCTCAATCGCAATTTCAAAGTTGCAGGCGTGCAGAGCGTCGATGAGCGGCGCGTCAAGCTGCAGAAGAGGCTCGCCTCCCGTGCAGACGACGAAGCGTTTGCCGGGCGCGGCGCCCGCGGGCCATTTCCGCTCAACGGCCGCAGCCAGCGCCGCGGCGGAGGCGAAGTTCCCGCCGCCACGCCCGTTGGTGCCGGCAAAATCGGTGTCGCAAAACTTGCAGATGGCCGATGCGCGGTCCTGCTCGCGCCCCGACCAGAGATTGCATCCGGCAAAGCGGCAGAAAACCGCCGCGCGGCCGGCCTGCGCACCTTCACCCTGGAGGGTCAAGTAGATTTCTTTGACGGCGTAGGACATAAAAGCAGCTTCTAGCTGCTAGCTCCTAGCTTCCAGCTATTTCGTGCAGAACGCAACGATCCCGGTTCTTGCGAGAACAAGCTAGTGGCTAGAGGCTAGCGGCTGGAAGCTGCGTTGAGCAATGGGTCTTCGATCCCGTTTTCGCGGAAGCCCTTTTGCCTGAGAAGGCAGGAGTCGCATTGGCCGCACGGCGCGCCTGTGGGCGAGGGATCGTAGCAACTGCTGGTCAAGCCGTAATCGACGCCCAAGCTGCGCCCGAGGCGGATAATCTCCGCTTTGGAGAGCGCAATGAGCGGCGTGTGAATATTGAGCGACTGGCGGCCTTCCACTCCGGCCCTGGTCGCCAGGTTGGCCATTTTTTCGAAGGCAGCAATGTACTCAGGACGGCAGTCGGGGTAGCCAGAGTAGTCGAGCGCATTCACGCCCAGGAAGATGTCGGTCACCCCCAACACCTCGGCCCACGCCAGCGCAAAGGCGAGGAAGATAGTGTTGCGCGCAGGTACATAGGTAATTGGGATGCCTTGGGCCATCTCCTGGGTTGCGCGGCCCTTGGGGACGGGGATGTCACTCGTGAGCGCGGAGCCGCCGAAGGCGCGGAGATCGAAGGCTGCGATGCGATGCTGCGCGACCCCGATGGATGCGGCGACGCGTTTGGCGGCCTCGAGCTCCCAGGCGTGGCGCTGGCCGTAGGAAAACGAGAGCGCGTAGAGCTCGTAGCCCTCGCTTTTGGCGATGGCGAGCACGGTGGCAGAGTCGAGGCCGCCGCTGAGCAAGATGACTGCGCGTTTGGGTTTATCTTCCATAGGCAGAGACGAAGCTACTTGAGATCGCCGCCGCGGCCGATATCCATCGACGGCGAAATCGGGTTGCGCTCGTCGATGTAGGCGTCGATGCACTGGTCGAGAACGCCCTTGGCTTCGAGGATGAACTCGACGGCGTCGCGCGCCCCGCCGTAGCCACCAGCATTGGGCGTGACGTAGTGCGCCTCGGACTTCACTCGCTCACGCGCGTTGGCCACGGCGACGGCGAAGCCGACTTCGCGCATGGCCGGCAGGTCGATCACGTCGTCGCCAACGTAGCAGATCTCGTCGAGCGCGACGCCTTCCCTGGCGATGATGTCGCGGATTGCCTGCATCTTGAAGGCGCAGCCCTGGTAAATGAATTCGAGCTTCAGATCGCGGGCGCGCGTGGCGACGGTTTCGCTGATGCGCTTGGTGATGACGCCGCACTTAAGGCCGCCGATACGCGCCAGCGAGATGGCCGTGCCGTCGTGCGCGCTGTAGCCTTTGGCTTCGACCATGGTCGCCGAGTTCACGCCGAAGCCAATCGTCTCCTTGCTGCCGATCTCGTCGAGAAGTTTGCCGTCCGCAGGGCGGCCAGGGACGAGCCAGATGGTGCCGTCGGTGAACACGCCGTCCACGTCGAAAAGAATGATCTTGATTTTGCGGGCGCGGTCTTGCGGGGTGAGTGCCATGATTCGATTTTACCGGCTGTTTGCGGCCGCCAATCTCAGGCTGCGGCCGGTTTCGAGCGAGAATAGACACATGGAAGACCGCCCATCGAACGCTGCTCCGCAGCCGCCGCCAGAGCTCGCGCCGGAGGACTACTACTTCGAGGGGCCGTATCTCGTGTTCACCGCCGCGTACCACCTGAAACGCGGATCCTGCTGCGGATCGGGCTGCCGGCACTGTCCGTATCGCGAAGAGACGAGAGCCGAAGATCGCGACCTTTAATCCGAACCGCCGCTGCCCGATGTGCCGCCGGAGGGTTGGCTTGCCGCCGGCGCTGCTGCGGGCGGAGCCGCGGGGACGGGCGGAGCGGGCAGAGCGGCGGGAGGCTCGCGGACCAGCACGGCGAAGCGCGGAAAGGCAAAGCTGCCTGCGGCATCGTCGATGACGTTCAACTGGCAAAGGTAGGAGCCGGGCTTGAGGCCATTGAGCGGAAGATCAAGCTCGATCGACACCGCATTCCGGCCTTCGACGTTGATCGATTTGGCCTGAACGATCGGCGTCTCGTAAACCTTGGCCGCTCCCTGGATCAGCTCCAGGCTGCTCAACAGGTTGATGCCGGGTCTGGTCCCCTTGGGAGCGTTTTCGGGCGGTTTCTGCTGGGCGGGATCGTAGATCTCATACAGCAGGTAGAGGTGCTGATCCTGGCGGAAGACGTGGCTAATGTTGGGCACGTACTCCTCGCCGTTGCGTACCAGCGGCTCCTGCTTCTTGCTCGGCTCGCGTTGCGACGCGAGCACGATGGAACTCATTTTGAGCGGAGCCTTCTTGAGATCGGGCAGCGTGACCTCGGCGATGAATGAGCCCATGCGGCCGGTCTGATTTTCGCGCACCACGAACTTGAGCTGATACTTGCCCGGCGGCAGATTGAAGCTGGTGGTGTATTGGATGTTCTTCTGCCGCGCCTGGAGCGATGGGTCGAGGTTGAGCTTGACGCTATCGCGCACGCGGCCCACCGGGCGATTGGCTTCGTCGATTACTGCGCCAATGACGTCGAGCGTGGCCTTGTCCTTGTCGCCGCCCTTTACAAAGGGAATCTGCGAGCCGGGGATAACGAGTGAAACAGGCATGAAGAAGCGATTTTCGTCGAAGCGGAAATACATGGCGTCCATGTAGACGGCCATGTCGGTGGCCGGCAGATCGCTGGCCAACTGATCCACGAGTTGCTGTTCGCGGTCCCCCTTGGCGGCATGCTGGAAGTCGGCCGGCGCGTAGTATCCGGGCCGGTATTCGAGCTTGATGCCGGGACGATCGACTTTGACCGTAAGTTTGCGATACTTGCCGTCGCGCGCGGGGTTCGATGAGTGGAATCCGATGGCGTAGTACGCCGAGGTGTCCTTCTGCATCTGCGCGAATGCGGGCGCAAAGTCGTTGGAGTCGAAGAAGGCCTTCCCGCCGGTGTCGCTGGATAGCGTGGCCATGACTTCCTGGGTGGCGAAGTTCTGATTCATGTTGTTCAAGAGCGAGCCGCCGTTGAATGCGCCCTGCCCGCGCTGGCTTCCGGTGGAGGCGTCGCCCAGCGGTGCGACAGCCTGCAGGCCGCGTGTGTCAACACTGTAGATGGCCAGATCGGCGCGCACCGCCGCGTTGATGGCCGACCGCAGCGAAGCCTGGTTCTCGATTCCGTCGCGCGAGATGCCGCCGGAGAAGTAGAGCAGCGACTTCTTCTCATTGATCCTGGCGAGGGATTGAGAGACGGCGCGCAGCGCGAAAAGTTCGCGGTCGGTGTTGAGGTCGTTGTATTCGCTCTCGTCGGGCGTGTAGGCGGTGGTGTCTTCCGTTTGATTGGTGTTGGAGTTGGCGCCCTGGGCGAAGCCCTGGCCTTCGGTGCCGTTGTAGGCGCCAACTTCATGGATGAGGGCGTTCTTGTCGGCGGTGAAGTCCTGGTCGACGCTGAGCGTGTCGCCGAGCGATACCAGCGCGACGAGATCGGCGGCCTGCATCCTGGTGCGAAGAAAGTTCTGCGCCGCGTCCACGCTTCGCTCCAGATCCTCGGGCTGCATCGAGGTCAGGTCGAAGAACATCACGATCAGCCGGTGGTTGCGCAGCTCCTCGGGCTTTGCGACTACCACGGCCTTGCTGCCGTTGCCGCTCGGGCCGGCGGCAAGACCGCTTACCGTAGCTTCATTGAGCGGCGTGGCCATGTCGACGTTTTCAAAATCGAAGGTCGATATCTGCTGTTCCTTGCCGTTCTCGTAGATCTTGAAGTCGGTTTGCTTGAGGTCCTTCACCAGCTCGCCGGTTTTGGAGTCGCGCGCCACCAGGTTGGTAAGCACCAGTTCGGCGTTTTCTTTCAACGTGAATCCGCCTTGCGGCGTGGAGGAGACCTGAGTCGCCGGAGGCAGGTTTTTGGCGGCGGGGGTGGAAGTGGCCGGGCTGGAGTTCTGCGCGGAGAGCGGCTGCGTGCCGGGGATCAAGAGCGCGGCAAGCGCGCTTACGGCAGCGATTCTGTGCGTTAAGCCCGTCATGCAATTCCTCAGGGGCTAAAGCCCCGATCTTCTACGACCGCCGTCCCTACGGGACTCCCGGCGTTCAATCGAATCCCGTTTCCCCACGCTGAAGCGCGGGGCTAACAAACGCTGCGCCTCCGGCGCGGGGCCTGCCGCACGGCGCGGGGCCCGCCGCACAAGACATCTGCAAAGTATCCCCACGTTGAAGCGCGGGGCCTGCCGCACAGAACATCTGCAAAGCAGGGCTTTTTTCAAAGCTTGAAGTACGCGACCCAATCTAACTCCGCTAGCTCCGCTAACGCCGCCGCTTCTCAAAACCTGAACCTTGCCGAGAACTGGAACGATCTCATGCCGCTCCCCGCGTTCACCGAAGTCACTTCGCCGAATGTCGGTGAGCCATAAGTCGTGTTCACGCCCGAGTACTGAACCGTGTTAAAGACGTTGTTGATGTTGGCGCGAATTTCCATGCTGCGCGTTTCGCCCAACTGCATGGTTTTTGAGAGCGACATATTGTTCGACACCGTTCCCGGCCCTTCAATTGAATCGCGCGGAGCGTTGCCGAAGAAATTGCAAAAACCGGTTGTCGCGGAAGGGGGCGCGTAGGCCGCCGTATTGAACCAGCGACGGAGGCTGCCGCCGGCGGCAGTTACCGATTGTCCCGTCAGGTTCGGCCGCAAGCCGCTTGTATTGCCGCACTCCACGCTTTGCGACGTTGGCTCGAATCCCGGCGAGAGCCAGGTTCCGGTAGCGAAGCGGAAGTGACCGGAGACAGAGAAACCTTCGAGGATGTGAGAGCCCACGCCCGACGTCACCCAGGTTTTATCTGGACCAAAGGGCAGCTCGAAGACATAGGTGCCACTGACCTGATGGCGGATGTCGAGGACCGAGTGCCCCTCCTGAGCAGCCAGATTTTGCCAGTCCTGGACAACAGATCCCGAGCTGCCATTCACGGAAGTGGCATCGTCGATGGCGTGACCATACTGGTAATTGGCGCCCACGGAAATGCCTCTGGAGAGGCGCTTGTTCACCCGCACCGTCGCGGCGTTCATCTTGTAATACGCCGCCGCCTCGTCGTAAGTGAAATTCAGGGGAGTACAGGCCGGCGACCCTGCACAAGGAATGGATGGATCGGCCACGTCAATCGAGGGATCGGTGGCGGGGCTGCTGGGGATGGCGCGTGGCGCCAGCTTCACGTCGAGATGGTTCGATCGCGATCCGTTGTAGCCAACATTCATCACGATGCCCCAGGGCAGCGTCTTCTGAATGTCGAGATTCCACGCCATCACGTAGGGCAGCCCGTAATGCGGATCGAGCGCGTAGTTGCCCACTGACTGACCGGCGGCGGAAAAGCCCCTGGCCAGCGTGAAGCAGGGTTTGGTGATGGATTGCAAACAGGCTACGGACGGTGTGTTGCCGACTGCCTCCTGATTGGTCTGCTCGTTGGTAAAGGGCGGCTGGTGCGCCATGGCGGTTGCAAAGCCCCCGTACTCGCCCACCGTGTAGTTGGTGCCAAACCCGGCACGCACTACGGTCTGCTTGATCTTCGGCACACGCCAGGCCAGCCCCACACGAGGCTGAAAAGCCTTATGCCACGGGAAAACGAGCGAAGCGGGCAGCCCGTTGGTCCCGGCAGTTTGCTCGGTCTCGCTGGTGAATCCCGCCTGCGGATTGGTGGCAACGTCGGCCAGATGCCCGTTCTTCTCTGTGTACGGAGCGAAAAACTCCCAGCGAACGCCATAGTTGAGCGTGAGCGAAGGCAGCAGGCGCCAGTCGTCCATGGCGTAGGCGTCAACGACGTTGTCGCGCAGATAGCTTTTCGCCACCGAGGAGTTCAGCGTTGTGGACTGCGGCAACCCGAGCAGAAAATCGGCGATGGAAGAGCCGGTGGCCGGGTCCTGCGCGGCGTTCTCGGTGAACAACCCAGTAAACGCGAAGTTCCCGGTGGCGTTCGAGCCGGCAAGAAAATCGTGGTGCACGCGGCGGTAGTCTCCGCCGAAACGCAGGTTGTGCTTGCCGTGAATCCAACTCAGGACTTCACTGAACGAGATGGTCTGCGCGATGGAGAAGCTGGGCTGCGTTTCACTCAGGCCCTGAATGCCGTTGCTGAGCGAAATATCGGGCACACCGTAATTGAGAGGAACGTTGTTCGGCACCGGCACGCTCGCGATGGCCACGGGATTGATGGAGGAGTTGGTAAAGAAGTTCGTTGTGTGGCTGTTGCTGCGGTTCCAGTTGAGGTTCGAGATGCTGGTGAAGCGATGGAAGCCTACCGTGTATCCGGCCTGGACGGAATCGGAGCCGGAAGCGCTCTTGCCGCCCAACTGCGGGAACAGATTCACCAGGTCAGAGGCCGAGTGGGACCAGTTGTAGTTGAGGTTGATGCTCTGTCGAAGGCCCTGAGTTTGCGAGCCGCCGCGTCTGCCTCCGCCAGATCCGCCGCGGCCGCCGGGCTGCGTGGCGTTCGCGCCCAGGCTGCGGTTGTAACGAATGCCGGCCTGCGTGGAGTTGGATTGCGAGGTGGTGAGCAGGTGGTAGTTGTAGCCGTTGATCGTGCTGCCGGCGGGCAGGTTCGGCTCAGGAAAATACTTCAAGAGCGCTATGGCCTGCGGAGAGATCGACTGTCCCGCGGCTCCCGTGGGCGGAATCATGTTGCCAGTGAATTGCTGGCCGGTGACGGGATCGTAGATTGGGGGCAATCCGGCGGCGGAAAAATCGCCGGCTCGTTCCGCATCGGTGGGAATCGTGGCGTAGAAGTCGTCGGGATTCGAAGAGCGCGAGCCAGAAAGGGTGAGAAAGACGGTGTCCTTGCCGCTGGGCTTGGTCAGCCGCGGGATATAGGGCGCGCTCATGAAGGTGATGCCGAAGCGATTGGACCCGTTGGCCGGCTGCAGTTGCGGCAGGCCGATCAGCGCGAACGGCTGCGCATTCAGCGCGGAGTTGCTTCCAGACCAGAAGATTGCGCCGTGCGGCTGGCCGGGATTGATGTTGCGGAAGTTTCCGCGTCCTCCTCCGCCTCCACCGCCGCCTCTTCCGCCAAAGCCGCCACCACCACCGCCAAGTCCCCCGCCTCCACCAAAGGCCCCTCCGAACCCTCCTCCGCCACCGAAGCCACCGAAAAGACCGCCCTGGCCTGCGTCCCCACTTTGCCCGTTCAATCCGCCTTGCACCTGGATCGATTGGATCGCATCGCGAATACGATCCGGATCGAGGCCCGCCAGCGGGCTCACCTGCCCCGCTTGCCCGCTAACGGCTACCGACTCGTCACTGAAGTCGGAGTTGCCGGCGATCGAAGGCAAAGCAGCGCCGCTCGAGCCCGCAGTGCCAGCCGCGGTGTCGGTGTCGGCGGCGAGTGTATTCATCAGGCTTAAGTTTTCGGGCGAATTGCCTGCCAGTTGGCGGATGGCTTCGTCTACATTTCCAGGCTGGTTGCTCTGGCGGGCCTGCTGCCGCTCCAGTTCGGCTTGCCGCGAGGCAAGGATCAGCTCAAGGTTGAGCGTCTGGTCATGGCTGGTCGCGTTGAGCACGGCCTCCTGCGTGCCTCCAGCGAAGGCCGCGAACTGGGTGCGGACGACATAGCGGCCATTGAGCGGAATATTCATTTGCCACGCGCCGGTAACGTCGGTGGTGGTGGAGTAGCGCTTGCCGGTAAGGGTGTTTTGTGCCGTCACTGTGACGCCGGGCAGAGGGATGGTGCCGCTCTTGATCGTGCCATGGAGTTTGCCGCCCGTCACGGGTTGAGCAGACGACGGCGCGGTTGAAGCGGCCGCAACGGCTGGAGCCGGACCGGCCGGAGATTGTGCCGCCGGGGCCGGCGCCTGGCACCATGCCGCCAGACATCCGGCCACAACGACTCCCGCCGTACCTGCACGCTTCAATACTGCCTGCCGCATTTGCGCTACCCGGCCTTTTGTACTCGTATTCAGTCTGACGGATCACGCGCCGCCAAGGTTTACCGACGCGGACGAGCACCAGGACCGCGCGTTGCGGCCATATGCGTTGACCAATCGAAGGCGGAGGAAAGTTTTGCGCTTGCGATCCCGGCCGCCGTATGTTAACTCTTAAGCTAATAATTTTCTGATTGCTACCGCGTGAGTAAACCTCGGTGCGCATTGAACAGGACGTGAAATGAGCATAAAGATCGGGACCACGATTCGCGCTTACCGCCTGCAAAAGGGATTGTCGCAAGGAGACATCGAAAAGAAGACCGGCCTTCTGCGCTGCTATCTTTCGCGCGTGGAGAACGGCCACACCGTGCCCTCGCTGGACACGCTGGCCAAGATCGCCCTCGCCCTTGACCTGCCGATTGCGCAGTTCTTTGCCAGCGACACGCTAGCCCGCCAGATGGACGTGCACAATCTCTCCGACGACGAGCTGCGCTTTCTGACGCAGCTCCGGCGCTACTCCTCGAATTTGAACGAGAGCGACCGCAAGTTGCTGCTGGCCATGGTGAAAAAGTTCGCCGCGACAGCGACACGGTAGTTGCGCCGGCTTCAACTCATGGGGCGAGGTGGGCCACATAGAACCCGAACAGCACCAGCAGCAGCACTACCAGCACGACAGTCAAGCGCAATCTCATTTGAAAATCGCTGCGCGGCGAGCCGATGCGCGGCACCATCGGAGCCGCAAAAAGCAGTCCGCACGTGAAACCGCCGATATGGGCTGAATTATCGATTTCCACTCCGGTGAACCCGCTGCCGAAGTTGACGGAAAGGCCGATGATCAGATTAATGGCGGCAAAGTAAATGACGGATCTGCGCAGTTTCTTGAGTTCGAGGGGCGGCACTGGGAGGCGATTCGACTTCAACAACACAATGAGCGCAGCGGCGATGCCGAAGACTGCGCCGGATGCTCCAGCTCCTGCCTGAAAGAACGGCGCTCCGGATGCGTCGTGCAGCGGGCGCACCCAGTTGTAGAAAGTCGAAAGCAGATTGCCCGCGGCGCCGGTGAGGATATAGACCGAAATCAGGCCCGCCGAACTCATCAATGGCTCGGCCAGCAGTCCAAGGTTCCATAAGCACCACATATTGGTGGCCAGGTGAATGATGCCGACGTGGACGAACATCGCGGTGACGATGCGCCACCATTCTCCGTAGACAAGCACATTGTTGGGCCTGTCGGCGCCCCAATTCATCAATTGGTCAAGGGATGGCATCCAGATGCTTGACCCGCGCGCCACCATGAGAAGGAACACCGCGCAGTTGATTCCCACAAGCAGATAAGTGGCCGGCGTGGAGGCCCAGCGACGCCGCGGGCGCGGCATCGGCGCATGTTGGCTGTCCGGGGGCAGAACCTCCGGCTGGGGCGTCGAGGGATAACTTCCCATATCACCACTCTAAAGCATTCCGGCTGCACGGCAGGTTGAGGATTCCGCTTGCCGAAATGGTGAAACGCAACGGCATCCGCGGGTTGGCTCTTCGGTTCACATTCCCGTCCCGCCTCTCGATGTAGTCTGGAGTTTGATCCGCGCCCAACCGCGTATCGCAACGGCGAGACGAGCCTGTGCGGATTCTCGAACCAGGAGTGGAATCGTGAGTTCGGAAGAGAAAGCAAGCGAAACTGGCGCGAGGCCCATTCGCCGCGCGCTGCTGAGCGTGACGGATAAGACCGGCCTGGTGGAGTTTGCGCGGGCGCTGGCCGGTTTCGGGGCGGAGCTGGTTTCGACCGGGGGGACGGCGAAGGTGCTGCGTGAGGCCGGCCTGGCGGTGAAGGATATCAGCGAATTGACCGGCTTTCCCGAAATGCTTGACGGCCGAGTGAAGACGCTGCACCCGCGCGTGCATGGCGGCCTGCTTTACATCCGCGGCAACGCGGAGCATGAAGCCGCAGTGGCTGCGCACGGCATTTTGCCCATTGATATGGTGGTGGTGAATCTCTACGCCTTCGAGAAAACAGCGGCTCAGGCTGGAGTCGCCTTCGGGCACCTCATTGAAAATATCGACATTGGCGGGCCGTCGATGGTTCGATCCGCCGCAAAGAACTTTGAGGATGTGGCGATCGTGACGCGGGCTGCGGACTACGCAGCGCTTACTGAGGAGCTAAAGGCCAACGGCGGGGCTCTGACTCGCGCGACGCGTTGGCGGCTGGCAAAGCAGGCCTTTGCACTCACCGCGGCTTACGATGCGGCCATCGCGAACACGCTGGATCGTATTGCCGAGGCTCCGGCTCCTGAAGCTCCGGCTGAGTTGGACTCTTCCGAGCTGCCCGCCACGCTGCGCATCAACCTGCCGCTGGCCCAGCCGCTGCGCTACGGCGAAAACCCGCACCAGCGCGCCGCGCTCTACGCCGACGGCAGCGGATTGGGGATTGCAGGCGCGATGCAGTTACAGGGCAAGGAGCTGAGCTTCAATAACCTCGTGGATCTGGATGCGTGCTGGGAATTGGCGCAGGAGTTTGAAGAGCCAGCCGTGGTTATCGTGAAGCACACTAACCCCTGCGGGGCGGCTACCGGCACTACGATCCTTGAGGCCTATCAAAAGGCGCTCGCCAGCGATCCGGTTTCCGCCTATGGCGGGGTTATCGGCATCAATCGCGAGGTGGACGGAGCCGCAGCCGAAGAGATCGCCAAGCTGTTCGTCGAGGCCATCGCGGCGCCGGGTTTTTCGCCGGAGGCCCGCCAACGCTTTGCCACGAAGAAGAACCTGCGCCTGGTGGTAGTTCGGGCGCCCGAGCCGCGCCCAGTCATCAAGCAGGTGTCGGGCGGACTGTTGCTGCAGGACGCCGATCGGGCCCAAGTGACGGAATCGGAGCTGAAGGTAGTCACGTGGCGGCCGCCCACAGCCGAGGAGCTGCGCAGCCTGCTCTTTGCCTGGCGCGTGTCGAAGCACGTGAAATCGAACGCCATCGTCTACGCTCGCGACGGGCAGACCCTGGGCGTGGGCGCAGGGCAAATGAGCCGGGTTGATGCGGCCAGATTCGGCGCCATGAAGGCCGTACTGCCGCTCAAAGGGTGCGTTGCCGCTTCAGACGCCTACTTTCCCTTTCCAGATGGCCTGGAAGCGGCTGCCCAGGCCGGCGCCACAGCGGTGATCCAGCCCGGAGGCTCGGTGCGCGACGAGGATGTGATTGCGGCTGCCGACAAGTTGGGCCTGGCCATGGTCTTCACCGGCATACGGCACTTCCGGCATTGAACGATTCCGCAGGCGGCCGGGCGATTTCGCACCGGTCACCACCCGCTAGCCGTGCGTGCCACTTTCGTTTGACCAAAATCAAGCAATCGGCCTCGCAATTGCGACCAATGAAGGGTAAAATCGTCTGTAATAATAGTAGGTAGAGTTGCTCAGAACGGCTGCCTGCGCCGCGTTTCGGACTGCAAGGTGTATTTCCGCTTTGCTGGCAGGGAGCGGGTGGAATTCCCTACATGATGACAAGAGAAATCACGTTGCCGACCTTCGGGCCCAAGTTTGCTGCCGCCATGCTGTTTTTGTTGCCGGTTGCGCTCGTCTGCGCCCAAAACGCCCCAGCCAGCGGTACCCCGGCCAGCCCGGCGAAGAGCCAGCAGGCCCAGCCCAGCACCACGCCGGCGCAGGCATCGCCGGCGCAGACCCCAAAGGTCGATGCGCAGCCAAGCCAGAGCAGCCAAGCGACCGCAGCCGCGCCTGCTACGGAGCCGAACCGCGCTCAGGCGTACTATCACCTGGCCCTGGCCAGTGTGTATGAGGATGACGCCGTTTCCGAAGGACGCTCGGACGAGGTGAACCAGGCCATTGAGCAGTACAAGCTGGCGCTCAACGCCGATCCCAATTCAGTGGAGCTCAACGACGATCTGGCCGATCTTTATTTCCGCGTCGGCCGCGTCCACGATGCCGAAGTAACGGCGCGCGCGCTGCTGAAGAACTCGCCCGACGACATCAACGCACACAAGCTTCTGGGGCGCATCTACCTGCGTCAACTGGGTGAAGGAGAAAACGGAGCCGCATCGGCTTCGAGCGCGAGCAACGTGCTGGACCAGGCTATCGCCGAGTTCGAGAAGATCGTCGCCCTGCAGCCCAAGAGCGTGGAAGATCACATGGTTCTGGGGCAGCTGTACACAGTCAAGCACCAGCCCGACAAAGCGGAAGCCGAGTTCAAGACGGCCCAGGCGATCGAGCCCGAGTCAGAGGAAGTTGTGCTCAACCTGGCCCGGCTTTACGCCGAGAGCGGGGACGTGCAACATGCCGTGAAGTCGATTGAGGCGGTTCCCGTGGATGGGCGCACGCCCAAGATGGAGTTCACGCTGGGCGCGCTCTATGACCAGTTGAAGCAGCCCAAGGACGCGATCGCCGCCTATCAACGCGCAGAGAGCCTGGAGCCCGGCGACCTGCAGGCCATGGACGCGCTGGCTACGGCCTTGCTCAACAACGACCAGCTCGACGAAGCGCTCAAGGAGTACAAGGCGCTCGCCGACGCCGATCCCGAGCAGTCGGAGCCGCTTATCCATATCGGCGAGATTGAGCGCCGCCAAGGCAAGTATGAAGAGGCGCTGGCCACCATACGCAAGGCGCGCAAGATCGATCCAAACTCACTGGAAGCGGGCTTCAACGAAGGGCTTCTCTTCGACATACTGGGGCGCTTCGACGACGCCATACAGACCTATCAGGACATGGTCGACGCGACCTCGCACGCCAACGGCGCTTACAAGGACGAAGAGAAGGCCAACCGCGCCATCTTCCTGGAGCGCCTGGGAGCGATCTACCTAGAGGAGAACAAGACTGATCAGGCGGTTGCCGCGTACCAGAAGATGATCGATATGGGAGGCAGCTCCGCCGCGCGCGGATACCAGGGAGAGGTGGATGCCTATCGCGGCGCCCACGAGTTCGATAAGGCCATCGATGTCTCCCGCAAAGCGGTGGCCGCCAATCCCAAGGATCGCGACCTGAAGCTGATGCTGGCGGGAGAACTCGCCGACCAGGGCCATCCCGACGATGGGCTGGCTATGGCCAAGAGCCTTCTTGACGGCGCCACTCCCGACGAACAGCGCGGCGTGTGGTTTGCCATCGGCCAGACGAACATCCGGCTGCGCCGCTGGAAGGACGCCGAGGATGCCCTGGACAAGGCAGAGCCGTTGGTGACCAAGAAGGAAGACCGCACGTATTTCTTCTTCCTGCGCGGCGAGTGGGCCGAGCGGCAGAAGCACATGGATCAGGCCGAGCAGTATTTCCAGCAGGCGCTGGATCTGGATCCACAGAACGCCATGACCCTGAACTACCTGGGTTACATGTGGGCCGACAAGGGGATCAAGCTGCCCGAGGCGCTCAAGATGATTCGCAAGGCGGTGACCATTGAGCCGATGAATGGCGCGTATCTCGATTCGCTGGGCTGGGTGTATTTCAAGATGGGTGAGAACGAACTGGCGGAGGACAACCTGCGCCAGGCCGTGAATCGCGACCAGAGCGATCCCACCGTACACATGCACCTGGGCGATCTCTATGAGAAGACCGGCCGCATCCGGTTGGCTGCTGCGCAGTGGGAGATGTCGCTGGCTGAGTTTGCCAAGTCGGCGCCCGCCGATATTGAGCCCGGCGACGTGGCCAGGGTGCAAAAGAAGCTGGAAAGCGCCCGTGTTCGGTTAGCCAAGGAAGAGGACTCCGCAGGCCCGGCCAAGCCGGAGTGACACGGGGTCTCCCGGCTGGGACGTGCTGAGTTTTCTCATCGGATCCAACTGCATTCTGGGTTAGACTTCGGGCAATGGCTGCCGATTTTGAACTTGCCTTTGACCAGTTAAAACGTGTCTTTGCGAGCCACTTGCGCCAGTTGGCGGTCAGTGAAGATACTGCCTCCGTCTACTCCGTAACATGCCGGACACCCTCGCCCTTCCCGCAGCACAAGGGTCATCCTATGTGGTTCGGCTCGGTGCGCATGGGAAAAGCGTACGTGAGTTTCCACCTGATGCCGCTCTATATGAATCCGCCCCTGTTGAATGCCGTCTCGCCGGGCCTGAAGAAGCGGATGCAGGGCAAGACCTGCTTCAACTTCAAGGCCGCCCCGGAGCCCCAGTTGCTGAAAGAGCTCAAGCAACTCGTCAAGGCAGCCATGAAGGATTGGGCCTCCAAGGGCTATCTGTAAATCCGGGGCGGGCCTGTTCCGCGAAAACCCTACTGCTCGTGTGCGGCCGCCGCAGCCAGATAAACATCGACGTTGCTCTTGTCCACCAACGATGTGCCGGTGTCGACAAAGACCGGGTAGGGCGCGAAGGCGTCGGCACGGTAGTCCTTGCCGAGCTGCGGTGGCGGATTGTGAAAGACCTCATCCAGGGCCTTTAGCCCGACGTAGCCCATGGTGAAGGGCTTTTGCACGATCGTTGAGTCGATGACTCCGTCCTTGATTCCCTGCAGCGTATCGGGATTCACGTCCCACGCCACGAGAAGCCTGCTGTTGTCGCCCGCCCGCTTGATGGCGTCAGCGGCCAGCTTGCCTGAGGCTGAGTCCAGGCACACAAAGGCGTTAATCTTCTTGACGCCGGTTTGCGCCATCAGCTCCTGGGTCCTGTCAAAGGCGACAGTCGGGTTGCCCTTGATGTCGATCACTTCAAGGATGTTGATGCCGGGCTGCGTTGCGAAGACGTCCTTGAATCCCTTCAGCCGTTCTTCTGTATTGGGCTGGCCGGCGAGCGTAAAGAAGGCCACGTTGCCCTTGCCGCCCAGCTTCTCGATCACCCTCCGGCCTCCCAGACGCCCCGCATCAAGGTTGTTGGTGCCGATGAAGTAGATCCTGCGGCTGCCCTCAGCGTCGGAGTCCATGGTGATTACTGGAATGCCCGCATTCACCGCTGCATCAATCTCCGGCTGCAGCACGGCGGCGTCGGAAACCGAGACCAGAATCCCCGCGGGTTTGGCCGCAACTGCTGTTTTCAGTTCCGCCAGTTCAGCCTGCGGATCGTAGGTGTCGGGCCCGGCCACTTTGACGGTCACACCGTATTGCGCCGCGGCCGCCTTGAATCCTGCTATGGCCGTCTGCCAATAGGGCAATGAGACGTTGGTTGCAACCAGGTAAAACACCTCTTTCACCGAGTGCCTTGCTCCGCATCCCGGGATCAACACCATTGCCAGCGCAGCGAGCGCCAGCGCCGCTTTCTTGATTCGTTTCATTGCTACCTCCGTCTGGTGCCTGAAAAGCCGCTGCGGGCGGCGCCCGTGGTTCGGTGATTGCGCCGGCTCCCCGAATTTCCGGCAGGATGGTACTCCCAATAAGCTGGCGTTGTCCATCCTTCGGCGCACGGGTGTCTTTATAACAGCCGAAAACAGCAAGGCATGGTGACTGCGCGCACAAATGCGCGTTCCTTTCCCCGCATCGTCCCCTTTTGCGGTATAACCAGACGTGAACTGCGAGGTTTGCGTTCACGCTGCAAAGGCCAGATCAGATGATTGCCCTCAAGAGCGGGTTTTCCGCACTGCTGCCTGCTGGAATCGCCGTAAGCGGGAACGCAGACGATGCGATGGCTGCCCGTGCCTATGCCCAGCCGCCGCATGCATATCGCACTCCGTTTGCCCGCGACGCCGCCCGCATCCTGCATGCCCGGGCCTTTCGCCGCCTGGCCGGCAAGACACAGGTCTTCACCCGCCTGCCGGCCGAGGGGCTCTCCGACCACTTTCGCAGCCGCCTCACGCACACACTCGAAGTGACCCAGATCTCGCGCACGGTGGCCGCAGCTCTGGGGCTGAATGCGGAGCTTGCCGAAGCCCTGGCGCTGTCGCACGACATCGGGCATCCGCCCTTTGGCCACGCCGGCGAAAAAGCCCTCGACCGCGCCCTTCGCGCTCACGGCCTCAGCTTCGACCACAACCTTCACGCGCTTCGCATTGTCACCTGGTTTGAGGAGCGCTATCCGGCTTTTCGCGGACTCAATCTGACGCTCGCCGTCCGTGAGGGCATAGTGAAACACTCGCGCGACTACACGGCCGCGGACCACCCCGAGCTGGCTGAGTATTCTCTCGGCGAACTTCCGCCGCTGGAAGCGCAGTTGATCGATCTGGCCGACGAGATTGCCTATCTTACCGCCGATCTCGATGACGGACTGGACTCGGGCATTCTCGTGCTCGACCAAGTGCGCGAGGCTGCGCCTTTCTTCCGCAGCTTCCACGACGCCGCGCTCGCCAGCTTCCCAACCGCCGCTGCCAAGGTGAATATGTACGAGGCGCTCCGCCGGATGCTGAACGCATTTGTCACCGACCTGATCGAGGAAGTATGCGCTCGCGTGACTGCGCTTGGCGCCACCACCCTGGCCGACATCCGGTGCGCTCCGCAAAGACTGGCTGCGCTCAGCCTCAAAATGGAGACTGCACGCGGCGCCATGAAGGAGTTTCTCTATGCGAACCTCTACAACTCGCCCGGCCAGGAACAAGTGCACGCGCACGCGGAAGAGGTCGTCATCGAGCTTTTTAAGCACCTGATGGCTCAGCCCGGCATGATGCCGGAGGACCACCAGGCGCAGATCGCCACCGAAGGTCTGGCTCGTACCGTGGCCGACTACATCGCCGGCATGACAGACAGCTACATTGTGCAGTTGTGGAAGCGGTGCGGCGGGGGGTGAGCCGATTGAGCTGGATTGCCTATTTAGCGGGAAGAAACTCGATCTGCGCAAGATTGTCCACAGGCTTGAAGCCGTAATCAGAGGTTATGAGGACGTGTTGCGGCGAGTCCATGGCCAGGTTGAGGGCAAATGCATCGGCATATGAAATTCGGTGGTCGACGCGGAGCTCCGCAGCGCGCACCGCGCGCTCGCCGCTTGCAGGAACGATCTCGGCATCGCTCGGCAAAAGGCTGCTCAGGACGCGTTCTTCCTCCTGTGCACCGAATCGCTTGCGCAGATTCCCGGCAACCTCACCCCACTGCACGGCGGAAATGTGTAACTCAGCCTGTCCTGTGACGCAGGCTTTGAGGATCGCTTTCACGCGGTCCCCGCCAGCCTCTTTGTCGAGGTAACGGATCAATGCAGACGAGTCCAGAACGTACACCGTCATTGGATGGTCCTACCAGCCCTCTTCTCGCAACTCCCGCTCCCGCTCGAGACGCCTGTCTTCGAGAAGAATCTCCGTCCCCGAAGGACCGCCTCCGGTACATCCATGCATCCTTTCGATGAGGCGCAGCTTGGCTGCGAGCGTTTCCGGCCTTAGAACTACCTCGGCCCCCTCCCGGCGGATGGCAACACGCGTGCCGGGCTCAATCCCAAGTTCTTCCCGAATTGCGACAGGAATCACCAGTTGGCCTTTGGTGCTGACGGTCGCATAGACCTGCTCTCTCGTCTGTTCCATGGCTTACATTGTAGCACAAGTAAGACGAATAGAGAAAGTAAGACTGATCGCATAAGTAAGGCGTCAAAGCCTCGATCTCACCAGCGGCGTTTTGTCTTACTGCACCGTCCCTTGCGGGCGCAGGTGGCGTAGGTCGAGGGCGCACTGGACGGCGTTTTGCGCATGGAGGCGCAGATTGTCGGCGGCGACCCAAAGCCAAATTCGCGATGCCAGACTGGAGTTGCGGGTCAGCTGCTCCGGCCGCAGGCGGACGAGAACGTCGTTCTGCCCGGTGGCGGCCAGATTCGATGGCGAATCGGTGTCTTCGAGCACCAGTTCGACGTGTTCGCCGGTGAGTGCCTCTTCCAGGGCCAGAATTTCCACGGGCCGCTCGAATTCCACGACGATGGAAAATGTGTGGCCGTGGAAGACTGGCGCGTGGATCACCTGGACGGCCAGCGACGGGCCACGCCCCGCAGTAAGCGCCTCGTAGTGACGCCGAATGCGCGCCTCCACCGCAGGCAGGTTCACCGTGGCGCTTTCTCCCATGCCGACGAGCAGGTTGTAGGCCACCTGCGCGTCGTAGACACGGCGCGGCAGAGTTTGGAAGCTGAGCAGGTTCACCGTCTGCTGGTGCAGTTCGTCCATGGCCGCGCGGCCAAACTCGCTGGCAGGCTCCAGAACAGTGGCGGCGGCAAAGTGGACCGGCGCGGCATGTTGCAACCGCTCGAGCAGCAATGCCAGGGAGATGACGGCGGGGTGGGCCGGCACGACTGCGGGCGTGAAAAGGTCGACGGCCGCCGCCTCTGTGCCCAGCCATGGGGCGCGCACGAGCACGCCACTCTCCCGGTCGAGCGCCCCAGAGAGATCGAGGACCGTTGAGCCGGCCCGGAGGGCATGCCGCCAGTGCCGGAGCGTCAGGCTTTCGCTTCCGCAGAAAAAAGTGAAGTCGGCATGGTCGAAGGCCTCCGCGCTGGCGGCCTGGATGAAAGTAACCTCGTCGCCCACCTGGTCCAACTGGCCTTGCGCGTCTTCCTCGTCGAGCAGGGCAAAGCTGGCAGAGGCGAGCGGCGACTCGGAGAGAACATCCTTCAGCTCCCGGCCCAGCAGGCTTGAAGCTCCGGCAATTACGATCTTGTACACAGGCATCCTTTACGGCAAAACCAGAGTTACTGTGCTCTGTATCGCTGTCTTCAAGGTCGCCGCTCAGTGTTGGCCGCGTCAACTTGAGTGTTGTGGTTCCGGGATACACCGACTCTGCTTTTGCGAAAATGAAACAGCAAGTTTGAGGGCGGCAGCGCCAGCCAGAATTCACTCCTGCCCGGGCCGGCAATGCCGTCAAGAAGCCAATCGGAATGTCAGTGTCCGAGCGATTCCGGTTCCGCGGGAGCGCTCGACACAGGCAGAGTTGGCGGCCTTCTTCGGCGTCGCCTTGACCAGCCGTAGGCCGCGCGGGCCCAAATACCCGAAAACATATACACCAGTGCGGCCAGGAACATGACGACATTTGAGTAACGGAGCACAATGTAGGCGATCAACGCCAGGAGCACAAGCAACTGAAAGGGATGGCGGCGCGAGAAGTTGATCTCTTTGGCCGACCAGAAGCGCCAGGTGCTGACCATGAGATAGGCGGTGAGGCCGACGAGGATGAGCCAGGGAATGGCGATCCACCAGTACGTGTTGGGAATTCCGTAGAACAAGTGCACGGTGGCGGCGAGCAGCCCGGCCGCGGCGGGAATCGGCATCCCCACAAAATACTTTCGGTCTGGCCGCCCTGGGTTGCGCGGCTGCGCATCGTGGCTGATGTTGAACCGCGCCAGCCGCGAAGCTCCGCTGAGAAGAAACAGAAAGCAAATGAAGATGCCGGCCTGGATCAGGTGTAGACGCAGTTGCGGATTCATCGACTCCGGCAGGAAATGGAAGCCCCAGACGAACGCCAGCAGGCTGGGCGCCAAGCCGAAGGTGACGACGTCGGCCAGCGAATCCAACTCCCTGCCGAAATCGCTGGTGGTATTGGTCAAACGCGCGATGCGCCCGTCGAGCGCGTCGAAGGGAATGGCGAAGAGGATGGCGATGGCCGCCCAGTCGAGGTGGTTCTGCGAACTCGGGGTCAAGGCATCGAGGGTCTGGGTGATGGAGAAGTAGCCCGCCGCAAGGCTGCCGGCGGTGAACAACGAAGGCAGCAGGTACATGCCGCGGCGCAGGCGCAAATGCGGTTTACCTTTTGCTCGAGCAGGATCGAAGTAGTTCATGCGCGCTCTCCCCGCGGCATGGCGGCCAACACGCTGGAGCCGCCTTTGACCCGCTCTCCTACTTTCACCTGCAAGACCGCGCCGGCCGGAATCACGACATCCACCCTGGAACCGAATTTGATGAGCCCCACGCGCTGGCCGCGCTCCACCGTTTGGCCTTCATTGCAGCGAAAGACGATGCGCCTCGCCAGCAGCCCAGCAATCTGTTTGAAAGTAATTTCAAAGCCCTCGTCGGCGCCCAGGCCGCGCACCGTTACTGCGTTCTGCTCGTTGCGGTCGGCCGAGGCCGGATTCATGGCGTTCAGAAACCTGCCTTTCTGATAGCGCACACGGCTCAAGACCCCGCCGATGGGCGCGCGATTCACGTGTACGTCAAACACGCTGAGAAAGATGCTGATCCGCTGGCGGGAGCCTTGGGGAGTTACGATCGAGGCTGTCTCGGTGACCTTTCCGTCGCCGGGCGAAACGATCAATCCCTCGCCCGCAGGAATCGTGCGATGAGGATCGCGGAAAAACCAAAGAAAGAAGGCTGCGAGGAGCACCGGGGCCAAGGCGAGCCAGAGGCTGTTGGTAAACCGCCAGCAAATTGCCGCAACCGCCAAAAAGACCAACCCGTAGATGTAACCGTCGCGAACCATCGTTCCCAACGATTATACGTTTATTCAGGGAATGGAACGGGGCGCAAGGCTCCACGGGGACACATGGCACAGGGTCACGCCGCCGAAGCGTTTCACTCGGCTGGTGTGCCGCAAAAGCCAGGTACCTTAGCGTCTACGCCACCGCAGGCACGCGGCGCTCAAGCGCGAAGATCAAGTCCTTGGCGTGAAGCTTGAGCTTCTTCAGGCGCACTTCTTCGAGCTGATCGTCTTCAGTAAGGTATGGCTTTTGAAGCAACTCTTCCAAACGCTGAGCGTAGCGGCGATGTTCGGCGTGCAAACGATCGATCTCTTCGCTCAGCGAGGAACCTTGTACTTCATCCATCAAGCACCTCCCGGTGCGGCGGATCACATCTGGCAACCGGAGCCGCCGATTTTCTTAGAACATTTACATATATCGCCCCCGTAGGACAAAGAGCAAGCCGGAAAACGGCCGAAAGTAACGGGAGCCTGTGAAAATCGAGTGGGGGGCCTCCGACGATGGCTGCTCTGCCGGCCAACAACAGGCGGCTGTGGCGTGGCGGCGGGCACCCGGGTGCGGCACAACAACATCACCCAAGTTTCAGCGTCATCAACATCGCATCTTCAACAGGATCAGCGTAATAGGCCCGGCGAAGGCCGGTGTGGCCAAAGCCTGCGGATCGGTAGAAGGCCAATGCCGCCCGGTTCGACGCGCGCACTTCGAGGACGATCTCAAGCACGCCTGCCGTGCGCACTTCATTAACCAACGTGTCGAAGAGCATGCGGCCCAGGCCGCGCCGCTGGCCCCCGGCATCGACGGCAATCGTCTCCAGTTCGGCCTGCGGGGGCAACAGGCGCGCCAAAGCGAAGCCCTGCACGTTCTCCGGCTGTGGCCCGGCCGCGACCAAGGCGATGCGGCGGGGGCCTGACTCGGGGTTGAGCGCGATCAGGTAGGCCGATTCGAGCCAGTGTGGCGCCCCCGGCAGACTCGCGGCAATCTCCATTATCCGAGCCAGGTCGGCTGCGGTCATGGGACGAATCCGAACGCTTTCCGCTGGAAGATTCACGCGCCCTGCTATCCCGCCGCAGCCGCCTCGCCAACGGCCTCGGCGCCAAAGATCTCCGCATCGGAGCGGCGCAGATAGTGGCCGTCGAGCAGCGCCAGATCGACGATTGCGCCTGCGGTCAGGCGCGCCTCGCCCAGCCGGATGGCATCGGCTGCAACCGGCGGGGGCGTCATCACAAGTTGAGATTCCGGCCAGGCAGTTGCCAGCACCGCCGCCGCGCCTTGATCGCACACGGCGACCCGCAGGGGTGGGGGAGCAATGGCCGCCAGTTCTCTGGGACCGGCAAGGATCTCGACCGAGCTGGCGCCGATCCGCTCCAGGCGCAAGTACACTTCGCCGCGATGCGCATCGAGCGCCGACGTAGGCACGCCGGTCTTGCGCGAGAGCACTTCCAGCCGCGAAACGGCAACCACCGGAATCCCCGTGCCTTCGGCCAGGCCCTTCACGGCGCTCAAGCCCACGCGGACGCCGGTAAAGCTGCCCGGCCCGTTGACGGCCACGATGCCGCCCAGCCCACGGAGGTCCGTGCCGGCGGAACGGAGCAGGTCTCGCACTGCCGCAACCAGCGTGGCCGAGTACGTCCGCCCCGCCAGCTCAATTTGTCCGAGGATTTCGAGATCACGGCCGGCCAGCCGCCCCAGCGCCACGGAGCCGGAGGGGCCGCAGGTGTCGATTCCGAGAATCAGTCCGAGAATCAGCGACTCCGGCACGGGTTCTCCTTACACGGCGGCCAGCGCCTGGTCGAGGTCGGCGATCAAGTCTTCCTTGTCCTCAATGCCGATGGAAAGCCGAATGCGGCCCTCGTTGATTCCCATCGACCGGCGGACCTCCTCGCTGACCGAACCGTGCGTTGTAGTGGCCGAGTGGGAGGCCAGGGACTCGACGCCGCCCAGCGACTCTGCATTCAGGAAAATCTTGATCGCCGTCAGGAACCGCGCCGCTTCCTCGCGCGATTTGAGCTCGAAGCTCATCATCGACCCAAAGCCCTTCTGCTGCTTCACAGCCAGGTCGTACTGTGGGTGAGTCTTCAGCCCCGGATAGGCGAGCTTGCTCACCTTGGGGTGCGTGGAGAGAAACTCCGCCACCGCCCGGCCATTCTCTTCGTGCTGCTTGATGCGCAATGGCAGCGTCTTGATGCCGCGCAGCACGAGGAAGCACTCGAAGGGCGACATCACGCCACCGGCCGCCTTCTGCACGAAAAGGAAGCGCTCCTTGTGCTCGGGCTTCGATCCAATGAGCACGCCGCCGAGCCCGTCCGAGTGGCCATTCAAATATTTCGTAGTCGAGTGCATCACAATGTCGGCGCCCAGCTCAAGGGGACGCTGCAACGCAGGCGACAGAAACGTATTGTCCACACTGACTTCGACACCGTGCGCGTGGGCGATGCGGCTGACCGCCGCAATGTCAGTCAGCACCATGAGCGGATTGCTCGGCGTTTCAATGTGCACCAGCTTTGTGTTCGGCTTCATCGCCGCTTCCACCGCTGCCAAGTTGCTCGTATCGACATACTCGATCTGGATGCCATACCCGCTGACGATCTGGTCAAGCAGCCGGACCGTTCCGGCGTAGACGTCGCGTGAGCACACGATGTGATCGCCGGCGCGGAGCATTGCCACCAGCGCCGCAATGGCGGCCATGCCGGTAGTGAACGCGTGGCCGCTGGCACCGCCTTCGAGCGCGGCCACCGCCATCTCCAGCCGGTCGCGGGTAGGGTTGCCGGCGCGCGAGTAATCCCAGCCGCGGTCGCTGCCGATGCCGGTAAGTTCGAAGGTCGAGGAAAGGTAAACGGGCACATTCACCGCGCCCGTCAGCGGGTCGGGGTGCTGTCCGGCGTGGACGGCAAGAGTCGAGTACTTGTATTGGGACATTGTCTTAGCTTCTAGCTGCTAGCTCCTAGCTTCTAGCTTATCGTGGCATGCGTGAAAGCATCCCAGTGGTTTGCTGCCAGCGGCGATTTGCGCGACGTCAAATGCAGCTAGGACATTTCGGTTGCAACTGACAACAATTCTCAATTGTCCGGGCGCGAACAGACCGCGAAACGCGCAACACGCTTTAGAATCCGGCCCAGTTCCATCAATCGCCCCGGGGCGGTCATCCTGAGCGATTCATTGGGAGCTATGGCAGAATTCCAGACGCTGGCACGGGAATGACTTCTACGCGAACTGGCTACGGAATACCGCCTTGATATGGGCCAGCCGAGCGCTGAGCGCCTCGGCTTCCTCCTTGAGCCCCAGTCGCCCGGCCAGACCGATGGCGTCGTAAAAGCACTCTTTGGCGTCGCTGTAGCACGCCGTTGCGCCACCGGACGAGTGCGCCTCGTACATATCGTCGTAGGCCTTCTCGCCCATTGCTTTCAAGTGCTCCAACTGTTTCAGTTGCGTCTCGCGCTCCGTCTCCTCGGCCATCTCGTCCACTCACTTTCGTTGTCGCCCCTACTTCTCCGCCGACGCAGCTTGCTTCGCCGGGCGTACCACCGGGAAGTAGCCGGTGCGGGTGCGAACCGTGAGCTTGCCCGCTCCCTTGGCCTCGGCAGAGACTTCGACGCGCCGGAATCCGGGGACCGTGGTCGGTTTGGTCGAGCGGTACCCCAGCGTGTACTGGCTGCGAATGTCGCGCGCCACCTCGGCGGCGATCTGATCGATCTGGTCAATGGATTTTGGGAAAAACGCCATGCCGCCCGTCTCGGTGGAGAGCGACTCCAGCGCGCGTCGCGCGTGGCGGACCTCAGCGCGGCTCATCTCGTCGCCGAAAAGCAGCCCGATGGAGTAGATGACCGGGCCGGAGAGCTGCTGCACGCGGTGGATGGTCGGCTCCAGAAGCAGGCTGGAGGCGTTGTCTTCGCCGTCGGTGATGAGGATGAGCACCTGCTTGGGCTGCTTGGCATCGGCCGCCAACTTATCCGCAGAGGCTACCACAGCGTCATAGAGCGCTGTGCCCCCGCGAGAGTCGATATGCGACAACCCCTCGCGCAGCTTCTTGATATCCGAGGTGAGTTCGCAGTCGATAAACGCCTCGTCGGAGAAGTTGACCACAAACGCTTCGTCCTGGGGATTCGAAGCCTGCACCAGGTCGAGCGCGGCCTTGTTCACCGACGGGCGCTTGCGGTACATCGATCCCGAGTTGTCGATTACCAGCCCCATGGACACCGGGAGATCGGTGTGCTGGAAGCTGATGAGAGTTTGCTTGACGCCGTCTTCCAAAACCGTGAAATTGTCCCTGGTGAGGTTCTGCACCAGGTCAGCGCCATTGAGCACGGTGGCGTTGAGCACGACTTCTTCGACATCGGTGTGGAGCAGATAGCCCTCGCCCTGCTTGCGCAACGGACCAGTGGAGGGGGCCGGGGTTGCCACGTCGGGCGAGCGGACCGGATCGGTGTCTACCGTGAGGGACGGCGGGGAACCTGGCTTTGCCTGCGGCGCTGCCTGGGGCGAGGGAGCGGATTGCGCCGGCAGCATAAGCCCCGCTGCGGCCAGGGATGCGGCGAGGATCGCGTTATTGCAAAGGCGCATAGTATCCGGTGCGAGCATAAACCGTCAGGGGAGGCAGCCCCGGAGGCGGATTTATCTTCACTTTCACTTTACGCCACTTGCCATCGCGGTTCAGATCCTTGGGCTTGTAGCCGATCACGTACTGGTTGCGCAGCTCGGTGGAGATCTTCTCGGCGATGTCGCTCATTTCGTCGATGTCGTCGACGCGAAAGAGACGCCCGCCGGTCGACGAGCTGATGTCGTCAAGAAGCTGCGGGCCCGTGCGTTCCTCGGGGGTGGGCGCATAGGGATCGAAGATGCCGATCGAGTAGATCTCCACGTCGGCCTCGCGCACCTCCGCCCGCACCTCGCCTTCGGTGTAGCGCGAGCGGTTGTCGCCGCCGTCTGAAACCACCAGCAACGCCCTGCGCTCGTGGTGGGCGTCCTTCATCTTGGAGATGCCGTAGTAGATCGCATCCAGCAGCGCGGTGCGATGGCCTGCGTGGACTGTGGCCAGGCGCGCCTGGATATCTTCGACGGAACTGGTGAAGTCCTCAATCAGCTCCGGCCGGTCATTGAACCCGATGACGAAAAACTCGTCCTGCGGATTGGCGGTCTTGATAAACTGCAGGATCGCTTCCCGGGCGCGGACCAGCTTCGAGGTCATGGAGCCGGAGAGGTCGAAGATAATGCCGATTGAAACCGGAGCGTCTTCGCTGGCAAAACTGGCGATCCTCTGCTCGCCATTGTTTTCGTAGACCTGGAAGTCTTCTTTTTCCAGGCCCGTGACCAGGCGGTTCAACGGGTCAGTGACCGTGACCGGCACCAGAACCATGTCCACCTTCATGCGAATGAAAGAGCCGGGATGGATTCTCAGTGACGATGGGCCGGTTTCGGGAGCCGCTTCTGCCCCCTTGGGCTCGGCGACAGGCGCCGAGGAGACCGACGGCGGCTCCACGTGCACTTTATTGAGCTGATCCTCCTGTGCGCGAGCCTGTCCCAGGCAAAAGACCGCAGCGAAAGCACAAACCCACAGGCAACGGCGAAGCAACACGAAGTTGCCGCCCCCTTTTGGAATCACGTGCTGGGGAAGTACTGTCATGCGTCACCCTTGGGTGGTTGAAGGCGATATTACCACTTACGGTGCGTCTGCGCTGTCACCAGATTGTCACGGCGGCATCCCGCATACCAGAATCCGCGAAGTCTGGCCGCGCGCAGCGCTGCGATACAATCGAGCCTGAGCGCACCCCGCACCGCCAACGAGCGTCGCGGCATGACGGGGGCTCAAATTCCACCGTTCCAACGGGGGAGCAAGACCTTCCTCATGGCTCGTATTTATCCCTTTCGCGCCTGGCGCTATAATCCCTCCACGGTCCGCCTGGAAGACGTGGTCACGCAGCCTTACGACAAGATTTCGCCGGCCATGCAGCAGGCGTATTACCAGCGCAGCCCCTTCAATCTGGTCCGCATCATCCTGGGACTGCCTGAACTGTTTGACGCGGAGCGGGGTGAAAACGTCTATACGCGCGCGGCTCGCGATTTTCGCGCCTGGCGTGAACAAGGCGTTTTGATTCAAGAGAATGACCCGTGCATCTTCGCCTATGCGCAACGTTTCAAGGTACCCGGAACTGAAACGGTCAAGGAACGGCGCGGCTTTATCGCTCTGGGCAAGCTCCACGAGTACGGCGACCAGGTGGTTTTCCGGCACGAGCAAACGCTGTCAAAGCCGAAAAGCGACCGCCTCAATCTGCTGAGGGCAACGCGGGCGCACTGCGGCCAAATCTTCATGCTCTACTCCGACCCCGCAGGCAGCGTGGAAAAGCTTCTCTACGATGGCAACGGCGCCGCCGATGCCGAGGTGACCGATGAGTATGGCGTGCTGCACCGGTTGTGGCGCGTGAACAGTCCGGCGACCATCCGCCTGCTCATCACGGCCATGGCCGATAAGAAGCTCATTATTGCGGACGGCCACCACCGCTACGAAACCGCACTGAATTATTTGAAGGAACAGAAGGGCGGAGGCGCAGTCAAAGGCTATTCGAGCACGCAACAACTGCCACAGCCCGAAACCCCCGAGTCCGCGGCGATGATGACCTTCGTCAACATGGATTCGGACGAGTTGGTGATTTTACCCACGCATCGGGTGGTGCACGGCATGCCCGGCTTCTTCGCCACAGCGTTCTTTAAAGCCGCCGAGGCGTACTTTGCGGTGGAATCGCTGCCGCCCTTCGATGCCTCGGACTTTATCGAAACGCTAAGACGCGAGAGGGGGATAGCTTTCGTCGCCGTCACCTGCGCCGGCGCATACCTGCTCCGCGCGAAACCGGAAGCGATGGCGATGGCCCTGGCTGCTCTGCCGGAGCGCCAGCGGCAACTCGACTTGACCCAATTGCATTCGATTGTCCTCGACCGGTTGCTGGGCCTGGACACGGAGAAGGTGCGCGAGCAAACCAATCTCCGCTATCTGCGCGACGCCCAGGAAGCGGTGGAACAGGTGCGCCGCGGCGAAGCCGATATCGCTTTCCTTACCAACCCCGTAACCATGGAACAGTTGAGGGAAGTGGCCTTCGCCGGCGAGGTGATGCCGCAAAAGTCCACCGACTTTTACCCCAAGCTGCTGAGCGGCCTGGCCATCTATGCGCTGGAGTAAGCGGGGATGCGGAAGAATCTCATAGGGCAAGAAACCGAGGAGACCAGTGCCAACCATCAGCAGGTTTTACGGAATCTTGATTCAGATGTAATTCGGTGACCATCTTCCACCTCACTTTCACGCGCTGTATGCTGAATTCGAGGCATTGATCGACATCCAGACGTTCGAGATCATTCGAGGGGATTTACCTGGACGCGCAATGGCGCTCGTGCTGGAATGGGCACAACAACACCGCGATGAACTCAGGGAGGACTGGGAACTATGCGCGCAGAATCAAACGCCAATGAAAATTCTCCCATTGCCTTGAGCGGGGAGGTGGCGCCAAGGTCGCCATGGCGTTTAACCGAAGTCGAAGCCCTTCCGGGTTTCCGGCTGCGGGTTGTATTTGCCGATGGCTTGACGGGGATGGTCGATATGTCTCGCATGGTGCATTCGCCGAAGGCCGGGGTTTTCGCCGCGCTTGCCGACCCGTCTCAGTTTGCACAGGTAAGGCTGGATTACGGCGCAGTGACGTGGCCTGGTGAACTGGACCTTGCCCCCGATGCAATGCACACTGCGATCCAGGAGCATAGGGTTTGGCTGCTTTAGGCCGCCAGCTCTGGCTGCTGGCGGTTCTGGCGGCAGCCTCGCAACTGGCCACCGCGCAAGCCCCGCCTGCCGCCGCATCCACCCCCGCCGCTGCGCAGGCTCCGGCCGCTCCGCGCTTTGTGGTCGTGCTGGACGCGGCCCACGGCGGTGACGACACCGGCGCTGGCCTCGGCAACCAACCGGAGAAGGACTACACTCTGGCCCTTAGTGTCAGGCTGCGCTCGCTGCTGATGGCGCGCGGCTTTGCCGTGGTCACGACGCGCGAATCCGACGCGACACTGGATCCCGATCGCCGCGCCGAGATTGCCAACCACGCCAATGCACAGGCCTGCCTCAGCCTGCACGCGACAGAGAGCGGCTCCGGCGTGCATTTGTTTGTCTCCTCGCTGGCTCCAGCCCAAGCCGCACGTTTTCTTGCCTGGAGAACCGCTCAGTCGGCGTGGATCACGCGCAGCTTGTCGCTCGCCGGCGTGCTGAACTCGGCACTTTCTCACGCGAGCGTGCCCGTCACGCTGGGCCGAACGGCACTGCCCGCGATCGAAAGCATGACCTGTCCCGCAGTGGCGGTTGAAGTTGCGCCGGACCGATCTTCGAATACACAGGGATCGGCCGGTCTCGACGATCCCGACTACCAGACACGCGTGGCCGAGGCGCTGGCCGCAGCGCTGGTCGAATGGAGATCGGAAGAGAGGGGGGACCGCCAGCCATGATCCCTCGCCACCAGACTGTCCTCTTTATCCTCTTGCTCGCGGCCTCCGTCATCATGGGAGCCGTGCTTTGGCACCTACGCGACCGTGCCCATCAGCGGTTGCTCCAAGGCCAGGACTCGGCGCCGACGCAAGCGCCGCAGGTGGCCGCGGCCGAGCAGGCCACCCTGCTGGTCGCCAATGATGCCGATAACACCGTACAGCCCCGAATCCTGTCGTTGCCGCTGCCGCAGAATCCTGAGGCCCGCGCGCGCGCCGTGCTCGGCAAGTTGCTCGATTTCTACGCCGCTCGCGATGCCGCGCATCCCGTGCCCGGCGGTGCAAGCTCCATCTCCCAGGTCTTTCTGTTGCCGATTGCGGATTCGAGCGGGAAAGTGATTCCAAACGGCCCAGAGCTTGCGGTCGTCAACCTGACTGGCGCCTTCGTCAGCGGCCATCCCTCGGGCCTGGAAACCGAGACGCTCACCGTGCTCTCCATCAGCGCCACGCTAAACGCCAACCTGCCGCGCGTGACACAGGTGCGGTTTCTTGTGGACGGCCAGCCGCGCGCCACTCTCGCCGGCCATGCAGATTTGACCCGCACATACCTGACGAGCGCGGACCTGGGAGGAGCCGGGGGTGAACGGCCGTGACACGGATAAGGAAGATTTTCGCCTGGGTCGCGCTGCTCGGATTTGCTTTTGCGTTGCGGATCGGGCTTGCGTTGGGTTCGCCCAACATCTTTTACCCCGACGAGATTTTTCAGACGCTCGAGCCGGCGCACAGGCTGGTGTATGGGTTTGGCGTAATTTCGTGGGAGTGGCGGCTCGGAATTCGATCCTGGGTGCTTCCAACTTTCCTTGCCGGAGTGATGCGCGCGACGGCGTGGATGGGCTCGGCTTCGGCGGGGTACCTTCTGGGAACAACGATCGTTCTTGCGCTGATTTCGCTGGCCACAGTGTGGTTTGGATATGCGTGGGCGAAGCGCGCAAGCGGAACGCCCGCGGCGGTTGTGGCGGCTCTGGCGTGTTCCTTCTACTTTGGGCTGGTTTACTTTGCCCCCAAAGCACTCAATGAAGTAGTAGCCGCGCACGTGATGCTACCTGGTTTGTATTTTGGCATCTACGGCGAGAAGTTGGGCGAACGAAAGCGGCTGTTCCTTGCGGGACTGCTCTGCGGGTTGGCCGCATGTCTGCGGATCCAATTGTTGCCTGCTCTCACCTTTGCGATGATCTACTTCTGCTACCCGCGCTGGAGAGCGAGAATTCCGGCCGTCATCGCAGGAGCATCAGTGCCGGTGCTTCTGTTCGGAGCCATTGACTGGATCACGTGGTCTTATCCGTGGCAGTCGTTTGTCAGGTATTACAAGGCCAACATGATTCCAGGAATAGGCAGGCAGTTTTGGTCTGAACCATGGTATTGGTATCTGCTGGTTCTTCTGGTTTTGATCGGCCCGGCAACCCTGTTTCTATTTCATGGCTCCAGGCGAAGCCCGTTCCTGGCTATCTTCTGCGCCATCGTGGTGGTTTCGCACAGCGTCATCGCGCATAAGGAGATTCGCTTCATCTATCCGGTTCTTGCGCCGGCAATCACCCTGGCTGCGATGGGAGTTGTGGATCTCCTGGCGGAGGTAAAGCGGGGCGCGAGATTCTTGAACAATCCCAGATGGGTCGTGGCGGCCGGCGTGACGTGCCTTCTGGGGTCGTCGGCGATGCTGGCGGCGCAATGCGCGGTTTGGTGCAAAACGCCGTGGGGCATCGGCGCCTTCGATCGTCTCAGCCGCGAGCCAGGTTTATGCGGAGTGGGGATTTACGATCGGATTTGGTGGGAGTCGGGAGGATACGCGCATCTTCATCGCGATGTACCGATTGTTCAGGTAGGAAGTGCAGAGGAATTGGCGCGGGCTGCTCCGCACTTCAATGCATTGATCGCGCCGCGGGACTCGCCCGGCGTTCCGCCCGGATTCACGCAGTTGCAGTGCTGGAAGGGAGTTTGCCTGCTGGAACGCGGGGGAACATGCACAGCCCCAAAAGCGGACGAGGAGTTGAATGGGTATCTCAGGAAGATTGGACAGTGAGGCTGGTTGCCTGCGCTGTCTAGCGGTGCTTCGGGAGGAGGCTCATTGCCGGAGGCTACTCTGGAAGTGATGCGACCTACTATCGGCGTTTTCGATTCCGGCTTCGGCGGATTGACCGTGCTGCGCGCGCTCATCGAGCGGATCCCGCAGGCCGGCTTCGCCTTTCTCGGCGACACCGCGCGCCTGCCCTACGGCTCCAAGTCGCGCCGCACCATCGCGCGGTACGCCGTGCAAAGCGCGCAGTTTCTGGTCCGCGAGCAGGGCGCCGAGTTCCTGGTAATTGCCTGCAACACGGCCAGCGCCCTCGCGCTTGACGCCATCCAGGACGCCGTTTCAGTGCCGGTGCTGGGCGTGATTGAGCCTGGTGCGACCGCTGCCCGCGCCGCCTCGCACACCGGAGACGTGCTGGTGATCGCGACCGAGGCCACGGTGCAGAGCCACGCTTATGCGGCCGCCTGCAGTGCCCACGGGTTGCGCGCCATCGAAAAAGCCTGCCCATTGCTGGTGCCGCTGGTCGAGGAAGGTTGGATCGACCATCCCGTTACCGCCGACGTGATCGAGATCTATTTGAACGAACTCCGCGCCGAGGCCGCCGCTCACGGCATGGATCCTGACACGCTGGTCCTTGGCTGCACGCATTACCCGCTGCTGAGGCCGCTTTTCGAAGGAGCGGTGCGGCCCGGAGCCAAGGTAATCGATTCCGCGGAGTCCGTCGCGCAGGCTGCCGTCGAACTCATCAACGGGCGCGAAGAGCAGACTGCTGGCGGCACTGCTGCCCAAACAGACGTGCGCTGCTTTGCCACCGATTCCGTGGAGAAGTTCGAGCGGCTGGGCCCGCGTTTCCTGGGGCGTCCGGTAGGGCACGTGGAGCTGATCGACCTCGGTGGCTGACGGCAAGCCACGGCGCGCACGGACTCGCGTCTCCATGCGAAAATCGCTCTGATATTCTGAGAATCGGGTCGTTCTCCGTTTCCCCCCATCGAGCAAAGACCCTGGAGGAACTCGGACAGCATGATCAATTTGGCGGGCAAGACGGCCGTGGTTTTCGGGCTGGCCAACAAGCGCTCCATCGCCTGGGGCATCGCCCAAAAACTCCACGAGGCCGGCGCCACCCTGGCCATTTGCTACCAGAACGAGCGCATGAAGGCCGAGGCCGGGGACCTGATCCACGAACTCTCCGGGGCCAGCGGCTTCCAATGCGACGTCTCCAACGACCAGGAGATCGAGTCCCTCTTCGCCGCGCTGAAGGAGAAGTACACCAGGATCGACATTCTTGTGCACGCCATCGCCTACGCGCCCCCCGAGGAGCTGAAGGGCGAGTTCATCAACACCAGCCGCGAGGGTTTTCGTATCGCGCACGACGTCAGCGTCTTCTCGCTGATCGCCGTAAGCCGCGGCGCGGTGCCGCTGATGACCGAAGGCGGCAGCATCATCACGCTCACCTACTATGCCGCCGAGAAGGTGGTGCCCCACTATAACGTGATGGCGCTGGCCAAGGCTTCGCTTGAATCCGCCGTGCGCTATCTGGCCTTTGAGCTCGGCCCCAAGAACATCCGCGTGAATGCCATCTCCGCCGGGCCCATCAAGACGCTGGCCGCGCGGGGCGTGGGCGCGCTGGGCGAGATGCTGAAAAGCCACGCCGAGCGCTCGCCTCTGCACCGCAACGTCGATCAGCTTGAAGTCGGCGGCACTGCGCTTTTCCTTGCCAGCGATCTCTCGAGCGCCGTCACCGGCGAGACGCTCTATGTGGATTGCGGCTACAACATCATGGGGTACTGAGAGCGGCGCCGCCGGGCCGGGTTACCCGCATGCGCAGCCTTCGCCGCGCCAAGTCCGCCGGCCCTCCACAATCAGAATGGGCACAGCCGCCAGCGCTGCTACCGTGTCGATCCACGCCACGTGCCAAATCGCGTTGATTGCCAGCCCGGCCAACGTGACTGCGGCCAGATAGGCGCAGGTTGCCGATTGGGTTGCGTCGGCGGCCAGGGCGCGGTTATCGAGTGCGCGCGCCTGCCTGCGCTTGAGCCGCGCCAGCACCGGCATGACGAGAAGCGCCAACGCAGTGACGGCGATGCCCAGCCAGCTTGTCTCTACCGGGCGCTGCCAGGCCAGAGCCGCAATGCACACCACAACGGCAGCCAGCAGAAACAGCAGAATCGCGGCGGCTCGCTCAGCTTGCGTCTTTTTTAGCGGAAATCGCGGCACGAACTGCAGCAGCACCACCATCGCCGAGAGCAGTTCGATCAGACTGTCGGACCCGAACGCCAGCAAGGCCACACTGTGCGCCCGCGCCGCGGCGAAGAGGGCGGCCGCGCATTCGACCAGCATCCAGGCCAGTGTGATGCCTTGCAGCCACGCGACGGAACGCGGAAGAGCCGCAGGCACTGCGCACGAAGCGCAATGGGGAGCGCCGTGATCGCTGATGGACGGGGGATTCACGGTTCCTTTCCCTGCTCCATCGCCAGAACCTCGGCCCACACCGACGGCTCGACCGGCAGGCCGAGGCGCATGTTTTCGGCTCGCGTGCGCAGCGTCTGTTCGCCGGGATAGCGCACCTTGGCGTCCTGCGCAGCGGCCTGGCTGTTGTGCAATGAAGCCACGACTTCGCCGGCGATCTCGGCGGCTCGCGGCGCAGGTCCAAGGGCCTCGGGGTTCATGGCGAGGAACATCTGCGAAACGCCGGCCTCGAGTAGCGGGTCAGGCGCAATTTCATGCGTCGCCCGCCCCAGCGACATCATGGCTGCGATCATGTCGAGCACGACGGCGAGCCCCGATCCCTTCCAGTACCCTGCCGGCAGCAGCCTCCGCGACTGCTCGATGGCGCCGGGATCGCGCGTGAGTTTGCCCTCCGCGTCAAAACCGCCATCCACGGGCAGCATCTCGCCGCGCTTGCGGTAGCTCTCCAGCGCGCCATAGGAGAACTGCGACATGGCCATGTCGAGCACCACCGGCCCGTCCGCGCGCGGCACCGCAATCACCAGCGGATTGTTGCCAATCACGGGGTCGATTCCGCCCCAGGGCGGCTGGTTGGGCATGGTGTTGGTCCAGCAGATGCCGATGAGCCCCGCTTCGGCGGCTTGCCAGCCGTAGGTTCCGCCGCGCATCCAGTGATTCGTGTTGCCCAGCGCCACGCATCCTACGCCGTGCTCTCGTCCCAGCGCAATGGCGCGCTCCATCGCGGCTAGAGCATTCAAATTGCCCGGGCCTTTGCGGCCGTCCCAACGCTCCAAAGCTCCAAAGCGCGCTGTAACCTCGGGTTCGGCCGCGGGATCCACGCAGCCGTTGCGGATGGTGGACACAAAGCGCGCGAAGCGATTGATGCCGTGCGTGTACACGCCATCGCGGGTGGTCTCGGCAAACAGCCGAGCGCAAGTGTCGGCGCGATCGGCGGAAAAGCCGAGTCTACGCAGAACGGAAGCGAGCGCGCATTGGACTTCTTCGAACGAAATTCGGTTCATGGAATCTCTGATGAACTTGAATCAGGCTATGTGAGGGGAGGAGAAGAGCGCGCGACGCCCGTCCAGCGGGCATCACCTAAACAGCTGCCGTCCACGGCTGACTCGCTGACTTGCTGCCTCGCCGCCCCGCTGGCTCGCTATTCCTTCAGCGTCACCGTGATCTTGCGCGCGTCGCCGCCCTCCGAGGCGATCACGATCTCGCCAGTGGCCCGTTTGCGGATGCTCTTGAACTTCTCGCCCCACTCCACCACCACCAGCGCGTCGGGCGTGAGGAGGTCATCGAGGCCCAGCGTTTCAAGCTGGCGCTCGCTCTCCAGGCGGTAGACGTCCAGGTGGTAAAGCTTCACCGGTTTGCCGTTGTGCGTGCCGTCAAACTCGTGGATCAGCGTGAAGGTGGGGCTGGTGACCTCGTCGGGCTCGGCGGCGTCGAGAGCCTGCGCAATGCCCTTCACCAGCGTCGTCTTGCCTGTGCCCAGCTCGCCGCTCAGCAGCAGCAATTGCGGCGGCTTGAGCAAATCAACGAGCTTGCGGCCCACGGCCACGGTGTCGGCGCCGTTCTGCGTGGTGAACTCGAACATTCTGCCTTCCGCGAGAGTTGCGGCCTCGGTCATTCTTGCACCTCATGCAGGTCCGCTGTGTCTTCTTCGCCCGCTGCGTACGCCTCGGGTCCGCTGCGCGCGCCTCAGGTCTGGTGCACGCAGTGCCCCTGCAACCAAACATACCCGTTCCGGCCGTTTCCATCAAAGCGATGCGCGCGCGACTGGAACGCCCGCGCGAGGTGCCAAAGACAATCAGTAGCCAGCAAAGTGTGCTCGTCACCTTCGCGCACGGCCAAATCCGCTGCCAGCCCGTGCAAATAAACCGCGGCCTCGACGGCGAGCGCCGGGTGGTCAGGGTATTGCGCCAGCAACCCGGCGATCAGCCCGGTGAGCACATCGCCGCTGCCGCCTTTGGCCATGCCCGGATTACCGGAAGTGTTCACGGCCACGCGGCCGTCGGGATGCGCAATCAGCGTCCGCGCACCCTTGAGCACCAGCATGACCCCCGTGCGCCGGGCGAACCTGCGCGCAGTCTCGAGCCGGTTGGCCTGAACTTCAGACACAGTGGTTCCAGCGAGCCTCGCCATCTCACCGGGATGCGGTGTAAGCACGATTGTGCGCCCTTTGGCCAGCTTGGCCAGCAGCGCCGGCTTGGCGCCCAAAAGATTGAGCGCGTCGGCGTCGACGACGGCAGGAAGCTTCGTGGCGGACAGCAGTCCCGTGGTGAATTTGGCCGTCTCCGCGCCCTGCCCCAGCCCCGGCCCGATGGCGAGCACGGTCATTCCAGCCGTCAACGCGGCGAGCTGTTTCGGCTGCAGATTCCTTGCGGCGATCTGGCCCTGGCTCGTCGCGGCGAGCAGCCATGTCATCAACTCCGGTGCAAACGATGCCACCACCGGCAGCGCCGGCGCCGGAACTGCCACGGTGACAAGCCCCGCACCCGCGCGCATTGCCGCAAGAGCCGCCATGGCTGGCGCGCCTGCCTTGCCGCCCGCGCTTCCGAACGTCCCGCCCACCACGAGCACGTGGCCGAAGTTGCCTTTGTTGGCTGCAGCCGCGCGCGGCGCCTGGGCAAGGGTCAACGACGAGCCGGACCAATCGAGGTTGAGCGCCGAAACCATCGCGATATCCGGCGAGCCGATGGGCGCGACGACGATCGGCTGATCCCAGCGGCGGGTCAGTTGGCCAAAGACGTGCGCCGGCTTGGGCGCAGTGAAGGTGATGACGGCATCGGCGGGAAAGACCGGGCCAGCGATCGATGCGGCGGTTTCGTCGGCCGGCCAGCCGGAGGGCAAATCAATAGCGAGAATTGGGGCGAGGATCGGGACGGCAACCACTGAGCGCCTGCCGCGCAACCACTCGAGCGCCGCCAGCGCCAGACCCTTCATCGGCGGCTTGAAGCCCGTACCGAGCACCGCGTCAACAATCAGATCCGCGTTGAGCGCGTCGTTGTGCCGCGTCAGATCCCGGGCGTTCGCGACCAAGCGCACTCGGGCCTTCCTGGAGCTGGTCAGCCCACTCCACGCCACGGCCACATCGCCTGCGAGTTGCTCCGGCGCGCCAAGCAGCAGCGTGGTCACCTCGAGGCCTGCGTCGGCCAGCAGCCGCGCCGTCATCAGGCCATCGCCGCCGTTGTTGCCCCGGCCGCACAGCACTGTCACGCGCCGCGCCTCGGGGAACTGTTCCCGCGCGAAGGCCGCCACGGCCGAGGAGGCAGCCCGCATCAACTGAATCGACGGAACTCCAAACCGCTCCGTCGTGGCGCGGTCGCAGGCCTGCATCTCGGCTGCGGACAGAACGTGCATCGCATTCATGGTACGACAAGGATTGGCGCAGCGGGATCAAGCGGAAAGAAAAACCAGGGAGCGGCAACTCCTGTGCGGCTACTTCATCAAGCGCGCCTGCAACGTGATTCGTGAGTTGGCGCGGGTGAGCATACAGGCCCCATTCTTGTCGCAGCGGAAATGAATGGCGGCGGGAAACACCTGCCACTCCGGCGCCCGATTTCGTATCCCGCTGACGCCCACCCAGAATACCTGCCCTCCGCCGGTATCCACGGTTCCCCTTAAGGGATTATCGCCAACGATCACATCGTCGCCCTCAATCGGCGCCGGCAAGCGCTGCACCTGCAGCGGAGCGCCCCGGCCGCCGGCGATATCCGGTCTTTTGCCCCCAGCCAAGCCATTCTCGTACCGCAGCCAGTCCGCCTGACCATCAATGGTGGGAAAGTTGGTAATGAAATCCCATCCAGCAAAGCGCTGATACGCCTTTAGCGGGCATGGAAGGCCGCCTGAAACGGTGATCTCGGCGATTTGTCCGTCGGTCCCGGCCATATTCTGCACCGTGTCTCCAACGGGTGTCTGCCGTGGCGCCAGCGTCTGTGCGTGGTTTGTAGAGCCTGGCTGTGGCGCAATTGCGGGGAAGTCAAGTTCCTTTTGGCACGCAACGATGCCTGCTGAATCGCGCAGGCGGATGACGACGGAGAGCGGGTGCGGAGGGTCCTGAACTACAGCTTGAAACTCGGCCACGTGTTGCTGGTCCAGCGGGTCAAGGTAGAGCTGGTACGCAGCGCTTCCCTCCCATCGAACGATGAGACGGCCGGATAACCCTGCCGGTTCAAACCTTCGGGCTCCCATGTCGATATAGAGAGCGGGCGGTTTCGACTTCATCAACTTCGGGAGCACCAGAAGGAAGAGCGCCCCAAACGCCAGGATGAGGATCGTCGGCAGCAGGGCGAATCTCCGTTTGGGTTTGGTCTCTTCCGGCTCCGTGTCCGCAGCCTGTTCGGGCTCAGCTATGGCGGCACGGAAGGCAAAGAGGTCCTGTCCACCGGGTCTTTCGGTGTAGGGCACAACGTGATAGCTTGCATCCGCCCCGTTTGCTTGTTGTTCTGGGTCGCCTGCCGTATCCGTTTCCATTGCTTCGAGTTGGACTACATCGCTCATCTGGCAGGCCCCAAACCTGTGAATTGAGAGATCAAGCCTGAGGGATTCATTGTGATTGAAGCATGTCCCCGGCAGTGGGGCAATAACCACTCTGTGTGATAGCACACAATGCATCCCGAAGCGGGATGAGGCGCCGGAATGCCATACCCCTCAGTGCTCAAGTCGCCTGTTTGGAGGCCCCTATGGCCGCCATCCTCAGAATTCGATCCGCCCTTCAAACGCAATCATCCGTGGCGAGCTGTCACCGCCTAAACCAACGCCCAAAAGCCCTGTCGGAGGCGAAATGGTGCTCTCCAAAGTGCCGAACTTGGGCGGAATGGATTCGCCGGGGACACCGGCTTCCACACTGCTGGGCAAGGCGAAGTTCGGATGGTTGAAGGCGTTGAACATCTGCACGTCGAAACGCAGCGAAGTATGTTCCCAGAGCGGAAACTTGCGCGAGAGGTAGACGTCAGAGTCCGTAAAGTGCGGCCCGCGCACTCCGTTGCGGCCCGAGTCTCCAAATTGGCAGTTTGCGGGAGAGTCTCCTCCAGTGCAGGCGCCCGTGCCGGGATCGACAACCGCGATAAATGCATCGGGATTCAGCCATTGCCGGGTTCCCGCGACGGTCACGCCGGAAACCGCTGTTTTGCGGTAGAGCGGCTGGCCGGGTACGCGGCGCGCAAACTGCGGCCCACTGGCCTGAAAGACGCCATTGCCGTTGGCCGTGTACGGTTGGCTGAGCACGGTGAATGGCAGACCGGTATGAAGGAATGCCGTCTCGGAAAACGACCAATTGCGAAAGAGCGCACGCAAGAAGGCATGGCCGGACGAGAAGGGAATCTGGTACAAGCCGAAGGCCGAGACGTTCTGGCGCACGTCGTAATCGCAATTGCCGTAATTACGGCTGAGTTCGCCAGGAAGCGGCGACAAAATGCCCTGACTGGAAAACGAAAGAAGACCGCCGTTCGAGACCTCGTCCAGGCAGTGGCTCAACGTGTAGTTGCCGCGCAGCGTGAAGCTGTGGAGCTGTTCGGAGATGCTTGCTTGCAAGCCGGAATAGTTACTGTTTGCATCGGTGCGGAATTCGTTCACGCTGCCGAACCTTTGGTCCAGCGGTTGCCGGTAGGGGTAAGGCGCAAAGCAGCCTGCGCAGACCGTCTGGAAGCCGTTCAATCCCACTTGGAAGGGCTCATGAAGTCCGCGCGTGCCTACATAATCGATTCGCGCAACGCCTTGCGCGGATAATTGCCGTTCGATTCCAAAGTTGTACTGGTAGTAGTAAGGCGTCCTCAGCGCGCCCGTTGAAAAAGCATTCAGGTTGACAGCCAAAGAGCAGACCGGCGCTCCCGCGGGGGCCCCCGCGCAAGGCGCCGCTCCGGCGGCGAACGCCGATTGGAACTGCCGGTTGGCGCTGGACGCCGCATCAGCCGCGCTGTTGGGTACGCCGGGCGCAATGGCCACGCCTCCCACCTGCCCGCCGAGACCACCTACGAAGGTCGGCGCGTAAGGCGCATTCGTCGCGGCAAGGTCGGAAATCTGCGCGGGAATGATGTCGTTGAAGACGCCGAACCCGACGTGAACGACCGTGCCGTTCGCTATTTGATACGCGATCGACACGCGCGGCTGCCAGACCAGCAAAGGCGTAGCCGGAAACAGGCCGCGGACTTTCGTCTCGATGGCCTGATCAAGCGGCTGGCTGAGGCTGTGCGAAAGATCGAGAAACGATCCCGCGGGCCGCGCAAACAAGCCCTGCTCATTCACGGGATTGGTGTTCCAAGTGGCCCGAAATCCAACCGTGAGAGTGGCGCGCGCCGTGGGTCTCCAGGTATCCATTGCGTAGAGGTCGAGATTGCCCGCGGCCACCCGCTCCTTGAGCGAGACGGGAAAAGTCGCGCTCTCTGTGTAGGCTGCGCCATAGGTGAACTCGGCAAGATCGTCGTAGGCCGCAGTGGGCACGGTTCCTTCTCCGAGGTCGTAGTCGCTTGCGTCGATCCGCCGCGTATTGATTCCGAACCGATAGGCATTTTTCCCGCGCGTCCAGTCCAGGTTGTCATTGACCTGCCATTGCGTCACCTTGCGCCCCTGCGGATAGGTGTTGTCGTTGCCGCCGATGGTTGTGAACGGCGCGTTGTTGCTGCCCGCCATCAAAACGATGGGGAAGGTCTGCTGGACCTGAGCGTAGTTGTCCGGCTCAAAGATGCTCGAATACCAGCTTGCGCCGGGATTGAACTGATTGACCAGATTGGAGCGGAAAACGCGTGTGTAGCCGGCCACCAGCGTGCGCTGCGGCTGGGGAGAATACGAATTGAAAATCGGGTTGATGGGATCGGTGTAGGCGGCCTGCAGGCCCGTGTCCTGCTGGAAGCGGTACCACACGCTATCGCTCGTATCGATGGTGTGGTCGATCTTGACCACGACTAGATTTTCACCGTCGCGATTGGTCAGCGCCACCTGGCGCTGGTTGGCGCAGCCGTCTCCGTTGAACAGGTTGCCGCTCGTCTGCGTGCCGGGGAGCAGCGCGCCGCTTGAGTCCAGCGGGCAGGAGCTCAGCGGAACCGGCGTGCCCGCGGTATTGCGATAGAGGTCAAACATCGATCGATAGAAACTCACCTCTTCGGGTTCGGCCGGCAGCGCGGTTCCGGTCAACGGGTCCGTCCCGCCCAGGGGCAGCTGGGCCAGCACGTATTTTTGATATGCGGGCGAAGGCGCAACGGTCTGCGTCACCAGCGGCAGCGCAATTCGGACCCCCTCGTAATGCGCGAAGAAGAACAGCTTGTCTTTGCGGATCGGTCCGCCCAGGCTCACGCCAAACTCGTTCACATTCGACCGTGGCTTCTCCGCCACGTTGCCTGGCGTGTCGTTGGCGTGGAGAAAGTAATCCTGTGCGTTGAAGAGGGCGCCGTTCCATGTTTCGTAGAGATCGCCGTGAAACGCGTTGGTCCCGGACTTGGTGAAGTAGTTCACCTGCGACGCGCCATAGCGCCCCTGGTCGACAGAGTAGGAGTTGGTGTTCACTGTCGCCTGGTCCACGGCGTCGAGGCCGATGACGAGATTCGTCGAGAGACCGATATTCAGCCCCAGCCAGGGATCGTTGGAGTCGTATCCGTCGAGAATGTAGCCGTTCGACGTGGCAGGCAGGCCGTTGAACTCCACGTTCCCGTAGCCGCCAGCGGCCTTCGCATCGTTCGACGAGCCCGCCGTGTTCATCAGCGCGCCCGGCGCGAACTGCGCGATAAAGGTCAGGTCCTGGCCTGGGTTCGGCAGGCTGGCGATGGTCTTCGATTCCAACGTCGTCGTGGTGTTCGGGTTCTCCAGGCTCAACAGCGCCTGTTGCGCCGTCACTTCCACGGTCTGTGCCACCGCCGACAATGTGAGATCGAAGCTTAGTGTTACGGTGTGGCCCACCTCCACCGCAACCCTCTGCGAAGTCTGGGTCGCAAAGCCCCTTGCCGCCACGGCTACAACATAGGTTCCCGGATTCAGTTGGGAAAAAAGAAATCGCCCGTTCTCGTTCGTCTGCTCCGCGCGGACGGCTTTGGTTTCCACTTCGGTCGCCGTGACCTCGGCATTGGGCAGCGCCGCGCCCGATGCATCCACTACCGATCCCGCGATGGCGCTCGATGTGCCGCTCTGCCCAACCAGCTCGCCGCAATTCATCGTGGTTAACACGAGAAAAAAGAGCAGCGTATGCCGGCTTGCCGAACTGTGCTTCATAAGAACCTCCGGGAAAATGAGGGAAGATCGGGGAAAACCTGCGGAATCTAGCGGCCCATGGCGGTCTCGACCAGCAGCCATACGTTCAGGCCCGCGATGAGCGCCGCAGTGAACCAGGCCAGCGCCTGCAGCCACCGACCGTTCACAAACTCGCCCATCTTCTTGCGGTCGCCGGTGAACATCACCAGCGGAACCACGGCGAAGCTCAACTGGAAGGAAAGAATCACCTGGCTCAGAATGAGCAGCTTTTCCGTTCCCTGCTCGCCCATAAAGGCAACAACAAGGATGGTGGGAATGATGGCCAGTGAGCGGGTAATGAGCCGCCGCAGCCACGGGGAGAGGCGAATGTGAATGAACCCCTCCATCACTACTTGACCGGCAAGAGTTCCGGTGATCGAGGAGTTCTGGCCGCTGGCCAGCAGCGCAATGGCAAAGATTGTGCTTGCTCCGGTCACGCCCAGCAGCGGGCTGAGCAGCTTGTAGGCGTCCTGAATAGCGGCCACCTCGAAGTGCCCGCTGCGAAAGAAGACCGCCGCGGCCACAATCAGAATGGCCGCATTGACGAACAGCGCGATGGTCAGCGCCAGGGCCGAGTCGACATTGGCCAGGTGCACGGCATCGCGCTTGCCCTCGGGCGTGCGCTTGTAGCGGCGGCTCTGCACGATCGACGAGTGCAGGTAGAGATTGTGCGGCATCACGGTGGCGCCCAGAATGCCGATGGCGATGTAGAGCATGGCGGGATTGGTCACGATCGACGGCGACGGCACAACCAGATTGCGTAAGATCGGCCAATACTCCGGGCGCGAAAGGAACATCTGCGCGCCGAAGAGCAAGATGATGGTGCCGATGAGCGCAATCACCAGCGCCTCAACGTAGCGGAATCCCCAACGCTGCAACATCAGGATCAGCAGGACGTCAAGCCCGGTGATGAGCACGCCGTAGAAGAGCGGGATGTGGAAGAGAAGTTCGAGCGCGATGGCCGATCCGATGACTTCAGCCAGGTCGCAGGCCGCAATGGCGATCTCGGCCATGAGCCAGAGTATGAAGCTTGCCGCGCGGCCGTAGCTTTCGTTGCAAAGCTGCGCCAGGTCGCGTTCCGTGGCCACGCCGAGCTTGAGCGAGAGGCTTTGCAGAAGGATCGCCATCAGGTTCGACAACATGATGACGAACAGCAGCGTGTAACCGAAGCGCGCGCCGCCGGCGATATCGGTGGCCCAGTTTCCGGGGTCCATGTAGCCCACGGAAATCAGGAATCCAGGCCCCAAAAACCCCAGCAGCCGGCGCCAATAAAGCGGCGAGCGCGAGATGCGCACGCTCGAATGAACCTCCGGCAAAGAAGGCTCAGCGCGCGTGACCTGAGTGACAGTTTGTGTGGCCATCGTGCTTTAGGAGAAGCGATCGCGGGGATCGCTCAACCCCAGTATGCCACACATTCTTAATTGCAGTTAATAATTTTACTTAGATTTAATTACGGCGACCGCTCCGGACGCAACCAGACCGCCTCCGCGGCCGGCCTTCCCAGGATCGAGCTTCCCGTAGGTAGTTCAATCAAAACGGTTTGGTCGTAGTTTTGACTCACCACACGCAGGCTCTTGCCGGGCCCAATGCCGGCGCCGTGCAGGAACTTGAGCAGCCTGGGATCGCGCTCGTGCAGGCTGGCGACCGTGTAGCGTTTGCCTGCGACGGCCTGAGAGAGCTGCATTTCCCCGCGCCGCTTGCGCTCGGCCGGACTGAACGGCAGCACCGCATTGCCGTGCGGGCAGGCGCCGGCTTCGCCCAGCTTTTCCTTCAGCTTGGCCTCGAAGGCCGGAGAAACCGCGTGCTCCAGCCGCTCCGCCTCTTCGTGGATTTCGTGCCACTCCATGCCGAAGACTTCGCTCAACATGCGCTCGATCATGTGGTGGCGCAGGGCGGTGTGGTAGGCCATCTCTCGTCCCGCCGGCGTCAGACGCACAATGCCGTCCTCGCCCACCTTCACGTAGCCGTCGCGCTTCAGCCGCTTCACAGCCATGGTGACTGCCGGCGCCGACACCTCGAGCCAATGCGCCAGCATGGCCGGGATTACCTGACGGCCTTCGGCCTCGGCCTCGAGAATGGCCTTCAGGTAGTTTTCCTTCGAAACGTGGATCGAATCTTTCATGGCTGTGCTGGAATTCAGTCTATACGCAGCGGCGCTAGCGGAGTTGGCGGGGTTAGCGGGGTAATTCAGCAAGCGGGGGAGCATGGCGGCGGGTCAGCGAGTCTGCCGGTAGCCGGTGGCTCGTGGCCGGTTGCTGGTAGTCGGGAACTCGCTGGCATCGCCGGCGCGCGTGTTCCTTCGCGCGGGCATGCACCGATGCGGATCAACCGCTTGCTGAATCCTTCTCCATTGCGGACGCGAATTCGGAGAGTAGTCTGGTTGGGGAGAAAACATGAGCCAAGGCAGATTTGCTCGCTTGTTTTCCGCGAAGACCGCGTTGGCCAGATTTCGCAAATGGAGTTTATCGATGCTCCGTTTCAGGACCGTCGGAACCGCAATTCTTGTTTTTCTCGGGATTGGACTTTTGCCCAGGGTGGGTAACGCTTTGGGAGAACGAAAGTATGTGAGCGCATCGCCGGGGCCGGGAGATTTTGTGCTGGCGGCAAACGGACAGGCGGCTCCGCTGGTGGTGAGCGGCGAGGATTGGCCCGGGGTGGTGCGGGCCGTCGGCGACTTGAGCCGGGATGTGGGGCGGGTGACGGGGCACGATGCGCCGGTGGTAAAAAACGGGGCCCCGGCCGGGGATGAGGTGGTGTTGATCGGGACCATCGGCAGAAGCCCGCTGATTGACGCGCTGGTGCGAAGGCACAAGCTGGATGTGAGCGGGATCGAAGGGCAGTGGGAAGCAGCGGTAACGACGGTGGTGGAGCACCCGATGCCCGGAGTGCGGCGGGCGCTGGTGATTGCCGGCGCTGATAAACGCGGCGCCATCTACGCGATCTACGACCTTTCGGAACAGATTGGCGTTTCGCCGTGGTACTGGTGGGCCGATGTGCGGGTGCCGCACGCGGATGCGTTGTACGTGCAGCCGGTGCGGACTGTGCAAGCGACGCCGGCAGTGAAGTATCGCGGAATCTTTTTCAACGATGAGGCGCCGGCGCTTTCGGGATGGACGAAAGAGAAATTCGGCGGGATGAATCACGAGTTCTACACAAAAGTATTCGAATTGCTGCTGCGGTTGAAGGCGAACTTCCTTTGGCCGGCGATGTGGAACAACGCGTTTGCGGCGGACGATCCCGAGAACGCGAAGCTGGCGGATGAGTACGGGATCGTGATGGGGACCTCGCATGAGGAGCCGATGATGCGCGCGGAGAAGGAGTGGACGGCGGGGCATCATGGCGCGTGGGACTTCACGGCGAATCAAAAAGAAATCGACGAGTTCTGGCGCACGGGAATGGAGAGGGACAAAAACTACGAAGAGGTGGTGACGCTGGGCATGCGCGGCGAGGGAGACACGCCGATGTCGGCCAGCGCGAATACGGAGTTGCTGGAGCGGATTGTCGCGGACCAGAGAGAGATTTTGATGAAGACGGTGAACCCGAACCTGAGCAAGGTTCCGCAGGTGTGGGCGCTCTACAAAGAGGTGCAGGGCTACTACGAAAAGGGCATGCGCGTTCCGGACGATGTGACGCTGTTGTGGTCGGACGACAACTGGGGCGATTTGCGGCGGCTGCCGACGGCGGATGAACGGAAGCGATCGGGCGGAGCCGGGATCTATTACCACTTCGATTACGTGGGCGGCCCGAGATCGTACAAGTGGCTGAACACGAATCCGATTCCGAAAGTGCAGGAACAGATGCATCTGGCGCTGGAGTATGGAGCCGACCGGCTGTGGGTGGTGAACGTGGGCGATGGAAAGCCGATGGAGTTTCCGATTGAGTTTTTTCTGGATTACGCGCGGACGCCGGGGCGCTGGGACAAGGACCACCTGGACGAGTTTACGAAGCTTTGGGCGGCGCGGGAGTTCGGGCCGGAACACGCGGACGAGATTGCGACGGCGATGGAGGATTACACGCGGTACAACGGGCGGCGGAAGCCTGAGCTGATCGATCCGGCGACTTTCAGTTTGGCGAATTATGGCGAGGCGGACCGCGTGGAGGCGGAGTGGCGCACGCTGGCCGAACGCGTGGACAAGCTGGCCGATGAGCTGCCGGAAGATGAGGGGGCGAGCTACTTTGAGCTGATTAAGTATCCGGTAGATGCGTGCGCGAATTTGACGGAGATGTATATTGCGGCGGCGCGGAATGCGGCGGATGCGAAAGTGGGGAATCCGCGAGCGAACGATGAGGCCGAGGCGGTGCGCAATCTCTTCAGGAACGATGCGGCGCTGAGCGACGAGTACAACCACAAGCTGCTGGACGGGAAATGGGACCACATGATGGACCAGACGCACATCGGCTATACGGCTTGGAACGATCCGCCGGTGAATGTAATGCCTGCCGTGAGCTGGATCCAGGTGCCGGAAGCGGGATCGCTGGGGGTAAGCGCGGGAGATGCGACGTTCACGCGAGCGGGAGGGCGGTTTGGAGTGTCGCTGGGGACGATTGATTCGGTGACTGACCAGACGCGGACGCTGGCGCTCTTCGATCGCGGCAAGACTCCCGTGGAGTACTCGGTGGAGACGAGCGCGCCGTGGATTGTGGCGAGCGAAACCGGCGGAACAGTTAGCAGGGCAACGGAGCAGAGAGTGGTGCTGCGAGTGGATTGGAGCAAAGTGCCTACGGATTCGGAGAGCGCCGAGGGAACGGTTACGGTGAGCTCGGGCGACGCGCGCACCATGACCTACACGCTACGCGCGCTGCGGTTGCCGATAACGCGCGCGGATTCGCAGGGTTTTGTCGAGAGCGATGGGTATGTGGCGATGGAAGCGGCGGATACCTTTGGGCGCACGGCAGACGGCGAGGCGCGTTGGGAGGAACTGCCGGGCTACGGCGAGACGAAGTCGGCGATGACGGTGTTTCCGGTGACGGCGGAGAGCAACACAGACTCGAAGGCGGCGCTTGAGTACAAGATCTATTTGTACGACGCGGGCGAGTTTCAGATGCAAGCGACGCTGGCGCCGACGCTGAACTTTGTTCCGGGGCGTGGGCTGCGGTTTGCGGTGTCAGTGGATGGGGGCCCAAGGACGGTAGTGGACGAGCTGGAGCACAACTCCCAACAGGATTGGGAGCAGGCAGTGAGCGATGGAGTTCGGCGCGTAACGGTGCCGCTGACGATTGCGAAGCCGGGGTATCACACATTGGAGATATGGGCAGTTGATCCGGGGGTAGTGCTGGAGCGCATCGTGGTGAGTTACGGTGCGCTGAAGCCGAGCTATCTGGGACCGCCGGAGAGCGTGCGCTTTCCGGAATGAGCCGCTCGTCTAATTCATGATTGGCGTTGGTTTTCACGAAATGTCGCGGAGCCGGATTAGGTGAACCTGTTCTTTCGCCCCTACGGGGCTGGTCTTTTTTGTGCCGTATCCCCAGGGTTGCGCCCACTCAAGCGGGCTTCACCCTGGGCTAACTTCTTGCGCTCCCTCCGGGAGCTTCATTTTGAGCCGCTCGGGATGACAAACCAGGGAACGCGCCAGGCAAAATCCCACGTTTCGTCCGCCGAGGCGGACGACCTCCGCTCAGGATGGCAGCGGCCCGCTCGCCACGGCGCGCGATGTGCTGTCACTTCACCCGCACGTTCGGCTCGACCGACAGGCCCGGACGGAGTTCGTGTTTCGGGTCCTCGTTGTTGATGTCGGTGAAGTCGATGCGCACCGGAATGCGCTGCACCACTTTGACGTAGTTGCCAGTGGCATTCTCGGGCGGAAAGAGCGAGAGCACCGAGCCGGTCGCGCCGCCGATCTGCGTGACGCGGCCGTCGTAGTCTTTGCCGGTCGAGTCCACATGAATCTTGACGGACTGGCCGGCAACCATGTGTTTGAGCTGGGTCTCTTTGAAGTTGGCCGTGATCCACAGGTCCTGCAATGAGACCAGGGTGAGAAGATTCTGGCCGGCGGCGAGGTTCTGATCGATCTCGACGCTCTTGCGGGTGATGATGCCGTCAGCGGGAGCGACGATTTTGGTATAGCTAAGGTTGAGTTTGGCCTGATCGAGCTGCGCCTGAGCCTGTTGGACCTGGGCGTCGGCCTGTTTGGCGCGAGCGCTCTGCGCCTCCACTTGCTGCGGTCCGGTTTCGGCGTACTTCAGCATCGCCTGCGCCTGCAACTCTTTCTCGTGGGCCAGGCGGACGCCGTCGGCAGCGGCCTGTTCGTTGGCGCGTGCGTCGGCCAGCGCGGCTTTGGCGGCATCGGCGGCAGCAACGGCGGCGTCAAACTGCTGCTTGCTGATGACGTCCTTCTCCACCAGCGGTCTATAGCGCTCCAGATCCGCCTGCGCCTTGGTGTTGTTGGCCGCTGCCTGGGCGACCAGGGCATGCGCCGCCTCGAGTTGCTTTTCCGCCTGCGCCACTGCTGCCTGGGTGCCGCTGACATCGTGGCCAGCCGAGCTCAGATTGCTTCCCGTATTCACCGTGAGGATGGGAACATTCACGCGGGCTGCCGCGGCATTGGCCGTGGCGCTGGCAAGCGCGGCCTCGGCGTTTTCGACGGCAACCTGATAGTCGCGCGGGTCGAGCTCAATGATGGGGTCGCCCGCCTTCACGATCTGGTTCTCTTCCACATCGACTTTCATGACCTGGCCGGAGACACGCGCGCTGACCTGAATGAGGTGGCCGTTGACCTGCGCGTCGTCAGTATCCTCGCTGAAGGTGGAGTGCCACCAGACGCCGAGGGCGATGAGCACCGCCACCACGGCCGCGGCCACAAGAATGCCCCTGCGGCGGGACCGCGGCACCTCGATCTCTGTCTCAGCAGCCGATTCGTTGGGTTCCGGTGTTGGAATTGGATCCGCCACGTTCACTTCCCTCCTAAGTATCTCTTGTAGTCCTGCCCGTGGCCCAGCGCGCGGGCCAGGCTGAGCTTGGCCACGTTATGGCGGTAAAGGCTGGCCACATATTGATTATCGGCCTGGGCCACGGATTGCTGCGCCTGGCTCACCGCCAAGTTATCGCTGACGCCGTTGGCATAGCGCTCCTGCGCTTCTTTCAGCGCCTCGTTGGCCAACTCCATGCTCGACTGCGCCACCTCCACTTGCTTTTGCGCCGAGGCGATATCGAGCAAGGCGTCGCGCACGTCGGCTTCGACTTGCGCGTTCTTGTCGCTGAGTTGCGCCCGGGTGGTATCCAGTTGCGCCTGTGCCTGCTGCGCCAGGCCGCGCAGGGCGAACTCTTCAAAGACCGGCACGCTCAACGACGCCGTCGCATCTACGGTGCCATGCGAGTGGGCCAGCGTGGTGCCGATGTCGCCGTAGTCAGCGTCGGCAGCCACGGTGGGCAGACGCGCGGCCGTTGCTGCCTTTCGCTGATCGACCGCCGCCGCCGTTTCCTCCACGAGCGCCGCCAGGTCCTTGCGATTCGCTTTGGCCTGCTGAATCAACCGATCCGCATCCAACTGGTCGAAGGGCGCATAGGGCGCCTTGTCGGTCAAATTGAAGCTCTGCTCGAGCGGCAGCCCGATGGTGCGCGCCAGCGCAAGTTTGTCCTTCTCCAGCGCGTTTTCGGCCGCAATCAACTGCTGTTCCAGCGACTGGTAATCCACGCGCGCCCGCAGTTCGTCGAGAAGCGGCGCTGTGCCGGCCTGGTGATTGGCCGCGGCCTGATCGAGCGAGACCTTTGCCGTGGCCACCTGCGCCTCAACGCTGCTCACCTCGGTCTCGTCGGCCAGAGCAAGCAGATACGCGTTGCCAACCGTCAACACCACCAGGTCGCGCGCATCCTCAGCCGACAACTGCGCGGCGGTAAAGTTGTGCCGCGCAGCCAGGTAATTGCGAAGGGATGCCACGTTCACCACCGACCAGGTAAACGTGGCGCGCAAATCCGTAAAGCCGAATGGCCCGATAATGACGGGAAAGCCGGGAACGCGCAGTCCCTCGGCAGGCAGATCGGTTTGCATCTCCGCTTCCTTGGCTGTGAAATCCACCGAGGGAAGCAGCGACTGTAACTGGCTCAAACGCACCGCGCGTGCCGCCGCCGTCTGCGTGCCGCTTAAGATGATGCCCAGGTTTGCCTGCAAGCCGCGCTGGATGGCTTCGTCAAGCGAGAGGTCGATGGGTTGCGCGGATGCCTTGCCGTTGGTCACGCTGCCCTGAAAGCTGGTTGCTGTTGGGGGCGATGGCAAGGTCGGCGGCGGAATCACCGCAGTCTGCGCGGTCAAGCCGGCGCGGCCCGAAATACACAGCCCCAAGACAAGAGCGCCTCGCCATAGGACCGCGGCAAGAAAACGGATCGGCCTCTCAATGGAATGTTTTGACAATTTGGACCTTGCTTATGAACGGGCTTGAAAAACAGGCTCCCGGACCGCGAACGCGGCCGCCCTAAAATGGCCATTCTACAAATGGATGCGTTAAAGGCGCAGCGCGGTTCTTAAATGTAGTGTATCGAAATAGGCGCCACTCCTGCCCGGTATTGGGCTTGATGCAGACCGTACGATCTGCAGAAGCCGAGAGGCCGTCCTCGTACTCTAGTACGTCCCCGGCTGGCGGTAAGGTGAGCCGGCAGCGTAGCGGCGCTCCTCGCCGCGCGGATCGATTTCGACGTGGGGCTCAACGTGGGTCTCAATATGCGGGGAGCTGTCCCAGATCATCGTGTTGCGATCCTTCAGGTCGTAGGCGGGCCAGAAGGGCAATCCCGGATGATTTGGGTTGCCGGTTGCGGCGCAGTGAACGAGCATCCCGGACATGGCGTCGGCAAGCGGCTGCGCTGCCGCCAACTCTTCCGGCGTGGCTCCGATCTGGCCCGGAGCGGCGTCAAGATTGTCAAACATGAATGGAATGTCGATGGTGTGCACGGCGCGCGCGCCGGGAGCGTCGCGATGCCAGTTCATCTGATAAACCCATGTGTGCGGCTGGCTGCTGGGATTGCCGGCGCGCCGCTCGGCTTCCATCACCTGGCCGGGCCACGCGCGAAAGGCCGTAGCCGCCGCGATCACGATATCGATGGGCGATTTGCCGGGATATATGGAGCGGTACTTGGCGATCACTTCTTCGGCGGAATAGGGTCCGAGGTAGATCGCGACCGCGTTGCGCAGCGCCGCCGGGGCATCGTCCCAGGTGAGCGTGCCGCTCGCAGGCACGGCGGTTTCATCGTGGGTGTTTCCAAGAATCATGGGCACATCGGCAGACAGCGGAGGCGCGTCGGGAGTGAAGGGATCGCGCGAGAGCACCACGCCGTCGACCACCGGCAGCCAATCCGAACTGGTCGCGGCCGCCGCGGCTTGAATCTTCTCCCATGGCATGGTTTTCAGGTCCGCGAGATTCGCCTTCGTGATGCCGAGTTTGCCGAGCAGGACGTCCGTTCGCTTGGAGGCGATTTCGATCGAAGCGCCTTTCACCTGCTGGCCGCTCATGGTCATTACGCGATGGAAGAGGCCGTGCGCCGAGGGCATGGCCATGAGCGTGGCGCACTTGGCACCCCCACCAGATTGTCCAAAAATCAGAACCCGGGACGGGTCGCCGCCGAGTTCGGCGATATTTTCCCGTACCCATTTGAGGGCGAGCACGAGGTCCAACATGCCGACATTGCCGGAGTCGGGGTATTGCTTCGGATCGATCGCGGCGAGATAGAGAAAGCCAAAGGCGTTCAGCCGATGGTTGACGGTGACCACGACGACATCGCCACGGCGGCACAGCCGTTTTCCGTCGTAGAGCGCGCTGTTTACCGAACCGTTGTTGTATGCGCCGCCGTGAAAGTAGACCAGCACGGGACGCTTGCGGTGGTCGCGCAGGGCGGGAGTGAAGACGTTCAGGTGGAGGCAGTCCTCGCTTTGCAATCCGCTTTCCGGCGCGATGCGCGGAAGTGCTCCAGCCGGTGTTATGCCGGCTGATCCGAGGCTCGGCGCGCCGCTAATCCCCTGCAGGCCGCGTAACGCAGTAAGCTGCGGCGCACGCGTTGTGAACGCGTCGCATGATTTCACTCCGGTCCATGGAGCAGGCGGCAGCGGCGCCTGGAACCGCGCGGACCCCGTGTCCGCTCCGTAAGGGATGCCGCGGAAGACGTTGATTCCGTCTTCGAATGTGCCCCTGATCGAGCCGTATCGCGTTTTGGCGACGGGAACATAGTCCTCTGCCGTCTGCGGCGTGGAAAGCCCGCCGGCGAACGCGAAAACGCTCCGCCGGATGGCGAGAGAAGCTGCGGCGGCTCCGGAGCAGCGCAAAACGGTACGGCGATTGACAGTCTTCAAGAGCTGGTCTCCTGAGGCAAATTCGGGATAGCAACCAAGGTCAGACCATTCTATTCTGGCAGTGGCATTGAGGACCCACCAGGGTGCGGCGAGTGTGGCCGTTGGCCGAGCGCCGGCCACTTTCCCGGCCACGTTTTTCTTCTGCGTTTAACTTCTCAAAGCGTCTGGCTCCTGTATGAATGGCTCTGATAGCTTCGGATTTTTCAAGAGTGCCCTGTTCCCGATGCGCTGAAGGCCGGAACCCATAACAGGAACGTTGCAGGCAGGAAGGCCAAGCTGGGGTGTCGCGGCACGGCAAAACGCTGTAGACTGCCAACACAGCGCATTGGACCGGAAAATGGCCAGAAGTACCAAAAAAATCAAGCTCTTCAACGGGCGGGACTACTCATGGATGCAGTTCAACCGCCGCGTCCTCGAGGAGGCTGAAGACCCGGCCAATCCGCTGCTCGAACGCGTAAAATTCCTGGCCATCACGGGGTCGAATCTCGATGAATACGTCGAGGTGCGCCAGGCCGGTCTCATGCAGCGCATCGAAGACGGCTACCGCGAGCCCGGTTACGACGGCTTGCGCCCCGACGAATCCCTCGCCGTTCTCACCGCCGAGATTCACAGCTTCGTTGCGGCGCAGTACCACTGCTGGAACAAGCAATTGCTGCCGGAGCTGCGCAAGCAAGGCATCCGGCTGCTGGGGTGGGATGAGCTCGGCGAGCACGCCCGCGAATTCGCGCGCGGATACTTTCAGCGCGAGGTCGATCCGCTGCTTACGCCCATCTCCATCGACCCTGCCCATCCTTTTCCGCGCGTACTTAATAAGGCTCTCTGCCTGGCTCTGCTGCTTCGGGCCAAGCGCCGCAGCTCCGGCCCCCAGGTACTGGGAGTGGTGACGGTGCCGCGCGCGCTGCCGCGCTTTGTGCGGCTGCCCGGCGACCACGGCCACCACGACTATCTGCTGTTGCAGGACCTGATCGAGCAGCATCTCGGGGGCATGTACCGCGGGTACGAAGTGCTGGCCTCCGCGTCGTTTCGCGTGACGCGCAATTCGAACCTCTATTTTGAAGAGGAAGAAGCGCGGTCGCTGCTGGAAACCATTCGCGTCGAGCTCCACAACCGCCGCAAGGGCGACGCCGTGCGGCTTGAAATCGAAAGCAACGCCCATCCTGAGATCGTGGAGCGTTTGCGGGTGAATTTCGAAGTGGATGAGGACCAGGTGTTTCGCGGCGAAGGCCCGGTCAATCTCTCGCGCCTCATGTTCTTCTACGGCGACGTGCAGCGGCCCGACCTGAAGTTCCCGGCTTTTACGCCCAAGCCGTTGTCGCTCAGCCGCAAGTCCAGTGGCATCTTCGACGAGCTGCGCCACCGCGACATTCTGCTCCACCACCCATTCGACTCCTACGATCCGGTGGTCGATTTCATCCAGCAAGGGGCGCAGGATCCGGCCGTCGTGACCATGAAACAGACGCTCTACCGCACCAGTCACGACTCGCCCATGTTCCAAGCGCTTACCGAGGCGGGCGCGAGCAAGGAAGCCACGGTGGTGGTGGAGCTGATGGCCCGCTTCGACGAGGCTTCGAACATCCGATGGGCGCGCAGCATGGAGGACGCGGGCGTGCAGGTCTTCCACGGCGTGGTGGGCCTGAAGACCCATTGCAAGCTGGCCATGCTGGTGCGCCACGACGAGGACGGAGTGACCCGCCGTTATTGCCATCTCGGCACCGGCAACTACAACCCCGAGACCGCGCGCTTCTACACCGACCTGAGCCTGCTCACCAGCGACCCGCAATTTGCCGAGCGCGTGCACATGGTCTTCAACTACCTGACCGCGCACGCCGAGATCGACGACTACAGCCCGCTGCTGGTAGCGCCGCTGACCATGGCTGAAAGCTTTCTCCGCCTCATCCGCCGCGAGCAGGAACATGCGCAAGCCGGCCGCCCCGCGCATATCGTGGCCAAGATGAATGCGCTGCTCGAGCCCTCCATCATTCAGGCGCTTTACCAGGCGTCACAAGCCGGCGTGGAGATCGATCTGATCATTCGCGGGCTATGCATTCTGCGGCCGGGCGTGAAAGGGCTGTCGGAACGGATTCGCGTGCGGTCAATTGTCGGCCGATTCCTGGAGCACTCGCGTATCTTTCACTTCGCCAACGGCGGCAGCGACGAAATTTACACTGGCTCGGCCGATTGGATGCCGCGCAATCTCTTCGAGCGCTGTGAGGTGGTGTTTCCGGTCCGCGACCCGGTAGCGCTGGCTCGCATTCACGACGAGATTCTGCCCGCGTACTTGGCCGACACCGTGAAGGCCCGCCTGCAGCAGCCCGACGGGGCTTACATCCGCGCGAGCAAGCTGTTGAAGGACAAAGCGCCGTTCTCGTCTCAGGAATTTCTGATGCAGTTGGCGGAGGGGAAGACGGATTTGGAAGCGATTCCCGAATCCGACGCCAAGCGCCGTGCGAAATCAGCGAAGAAAGCAGAGACAGCGGCCGATTGAAGTCCGGGGTCTACGGCGCGAATTGCTTGGGAACGACGTGGATTCCGCTCTGCGTGTATTGAAATTCCAGCGTCCAAGTGGTCGGGGCGCCCCGACCGTCAACCTGCGCGGGCTTGAACTTCCAATGGCGGGCAGCCTCAAGCGACTTGCCGGCGAAATATTTGCTCGGTCCCGGCGATAGGAGCGCGACACTGGTGACGGCGCCGTTGGCGTCGACCTCGAGCTGCACAGTGACTCTGAGGGTGCCGTTGATGGTCTTCATTGCGCTGGGCACAATGTCGGGAAAAATCTGATTCACGATTGCATGGTTGACCGTTGCTGTGGTGGGCGCGGAAGGCTGGCCAATTTGAGACTCAGGCTGGGGCAATGGAGCGGGCGCCGCAACCGGCACTGAGGCCGGGGTGGGCGCTGGAGTGGTAGCCGGAGGGGCCGACGAGGTTGCGTCCGGCGAAGTTGGCGGAGTTGGAGCCTGAGCTGAGTTCGCATCAGGATTCGCAACGGGGTTCGCGTCAGGAGTCGCGATGGGGCCGGTAGACCCAGCCGGAGTTGCGGCAGGCGCTGGGGCCGGGGCTGCAGCCGGAAGATTCTGAGCTTCGGGTGCGGTCGACGGGAAAGTCTGCGGGGACTTCTGCCGATGCGACAGCGCGATCCAGATTCCGATTCCAGCCAGAACGACGACGACGAGGGCAAACAGCACCGCGACGCGACTCCTGGCAGGCGGAGCTGTTTCCGACTTCTCCCGAGGACGCGAGGGGAACCTGGCCGGTTCGAGACGCGCCGCGATTGCCTCAATTGTGCTGCGACGCGCGGGATCGAAGCGCAGACACTTTCGCGCAATGGACGCGAAGGGCTCCGGCATCGACTCGGGCACGGTGGGATCAGCGGATCTGGCGCGATTCCAAACCGGAGGGTACTTGGTGAGAACCTCGACAAGGGTGGCTCCGAGGGACCAAATATCCGAGGCCGGCTCAATCGACCCGTTTTCCGTCTCCGGCGCATCGCAGACGGTTCGCGGCGGACCGGATATGACGGCTGCGCCCACGGGGCAGACGCTGTAAGTGGAGAGCTTGAGGCGGTCGCCGGCCGCCATGATGTTCGAGGGATTGAGGCGGCCGTGGACGAGTCCTTTGGCGTGCAGATACGAGAGCGCGTCCAAGGCCGGGCCGAGCATGTCGCGAGTCTCCTTCGGTGTAAGAGGCCGCTCGGAAAGAACGTCCGCGAGAACTTCGTCGGCAAACTCGGTGACCACGTAGAGGCAAGGGACATCGTCGATCTGGCAACGGCCGTGCGTATAGACCTTCATCAGATTCGGATGGGACAGAGCCGTTGCGGTTTCCCATGCGGCGGCGCGAGCGGCCGCGTCTCGAGAATCCGCGGGAATAAGTTTGATGACGGCTTTTTGCGAATGCTCACCCAGCTCGGTGAGAAACACACCGGTCGCTTGAGAACCGCCAAGCCATCGAAGGAGGGGAAACCGGTCATCGGCGAAGCTCCCGACCCACTCGCGACGGACTGCCTCTGCACTCATGGTTTCGATCATACGACCCAACCTCATGGATCATCTTAGCCCTGAAAGCGCAGATTCAATCCGGGTTACCAGACACTTTAGTAAGGGTATGGAGCCGAGGAGCGGTGCGGGTTTTTGCTGTTTCTTTCCCTGTGCAGCGGGCAGTAGGGCGTAGAATTGCGCTGGTTTCGAAATCGAATTTCCCGACGATCCAACCATCAGGATTCCACTCATGAAGAAGAACCAAATCGCAATCCTGCTTTGCCTTTTGGCAGGCGTGGCCGGCACGGCGCTGGCCCAACCAGCGAAGTATCCGTTCAATAATCCATCGCTGCCGATGGAGAAGCGGATCGACAATCTGCTTTCGCTGATGACCATCGACGAGAAGATCAACTGCCTGGGCACGATTACCGGCGTGCCGCGGCTGAGTGTGATGAGCTACGGCAACTCCGAAGGCATTCATGGGGTGGTGCAGCGCCAGGCAAGGGGTAAGCGCGAACCGATCACCACGACGCAGTTTCCGCAGCCACCGGGAATGGGCGCGTCGTGGGATCCGGAACTGGTGCGCGAGGCGGCGGGAGTTGAAGGCTACGAGGCGCGGTTCATCACGCAGACGGCGAAGTATGACCGCCAGATCCTAATGCTGTGGGGGCCGCAGTCGGACCTGGGCCGCGATCCGCGATGGGGCCGTAGCGAAGAGGTGTACGGCGAGGACCCTTTCTTGAACGGGACGATGGCTGTCGCGTTCTCCAAGGGCTTGCAGGGCGACGATCCAAAGTACTGGCAAGCCGCGGCGCTGCTGAAGCATTTTCTGGCGAACGAAAACGAGAACGGCCGGAATCACACTTTCTCGGATTTTGATGAGCGGCTGTTCTGGGAATACTACTCCGTGCCCTTCCGCATGGCCTTTGTGGACGGCGGCGCCAAAGCAGTGATGGCCTCCTACAACGCGTGGAATGGCACGGCGATGGCCGTGAATCCGATTCTCAAGAGCATTGTCCGCGAGCAGTGGGGCGTGGACGTGATTTCGAGCGATGGAGGGGCGGTGAAGCTGCTGGTGAATCCGCGCCATCTGTTTCCGGATCAGAAGGCGGCGGTGGTTGCGTGCCTGAAAGCCGGAATCAATCAATTCCTCGACACCTATAAGGATGAAACCAAGGCGGCGCTGAAGGACGGCGAGATCACGGAGGCGGAGATCGACGGTCTGCTGCGGCCCAAGTTCCGGATCACGATCCACCTCGGGCTGCTGGACCCGCCGGAGATGGTGCCGTACTCCAAGATCAAAGACTCGCCGGAGCCGTGGAATACCGACAAGGACCGCGACGTTTCGCGGCGGTTGGCGCTCGAGTCCGTTGTATTGTTGAAAAACGAGAACAACATTCTGCCGCTCGACAAAAGCAAGATCAAATCGATTGCGGTGATTGGCCCGCTTGCCGACTCGGTGCATTGGGATTGGTACGGAGGCACACCGCCTTATACGGTCACTCCGTTGCAGGGGATCAAAGACCTGGTAGGGCCCGACGTCAAAGTGAACTACGCTGCCTATGACACGCAGGCTGGAGAGGCCGATGCAATGAAGGCGGCCAGCGAATCCGATGTCGCGGTTGTCGTGATCGGCAACGATCCCACCTGCGGGCCCGACGAACTACACGCGTGGTACGACACGCCGACGGAAGGCGGCGGCATCACACTTCCCTGCACGGTTGCAAGCGACGGACGCGAAGGCCGCGACCGCGAGAGCATCGATCTGGCGCAGGAGCAGATCGTGAAGCAGGTCTTCATCAAGAATCCGAAGACCGTTGTACTGTTGATCTCGAGTTTCCCATTCGCGATCAACTGGACCGAGGCGAATGTTCCCGCCATCCTGACTATGACGCACTCTTCGCAGGATGAGGGAACCGCGCTGGCGAAGGTGCTCTTCGGCGATTACAACCCCGGCGGCCACCTGGTAAGCACCTGGCCCAAGTCGCTCGATCAGCTCCCGCCAAGCATGGACTACAACATACGCGACGGCTACACGTACATGTACTTCAAGGGCGAGCCGCTGTTTCCGTTTGGATACGGCATGAGCTATACAACGTTCAAATATTCGAATCTGCGGACCAGCTCTCCGGAACTTGCGAAAGACGGCACGATCACAGTCAGCGTGGACGTGACCAACAGCGGCAGCCGCGCGGGCGACGCCGTGGTTCAGATGTATGTGAAGCATCTGGGATCGAAGGTCGCGCGGCCGCTACAGGAGCTGGAGGGATTCAAGCGCGTGACCATCCAGCCCAAGGAAACGAAGACCGTGGAGATACCGCTGAAGGCTTCGTCGCTTGCCTGGTGGGACGAAAAGCTGCCCGGGTTCCGCGTCGAGGAAGAGCCCGTCAGCATCATGGTCGGGAATTCGTCGAGAGACATCGAGGCGAGCACGACGGTGCGGGTGCAGTAGGGATTTAGAGCTATTCCGGAATACACGTAGACTTGTTAAGTGCATTGATACGTGGCGTCTACTTCAATCCCTGCGGCGAGGGCCTGCCGCCGGGGGCCCGGGTGAGGAAAAAGCCGCTTGGGTGTGTGCTTTCAGTCCACAGCAATTGCAGAAAATGCTGTAGCCTTAGGAGCCTTTGGATGAGTCGAACGAGGAAGAATTCTCCTGGGTCAACGAAGCGCGCCGCTGCCGGCAACGTCAATCGACAAGAGACTCCTTTCGAGGCACTGGCCAGCATCTGCTCAGTTCTGGTGGTGGGCCTGTTCATTCTGACTTTCTTAGCTCAGAACTACGTCATTCCATCAGGTTCGATGGAGAACACGATACTTGTAGGCGATCACCTGGTCGTCGACCAGATCACGCTATCGCCGCCCGCTTCGTGGATGCCGCTAATTAGGTATCGCGAGCCGAGGCGCGGCGATATCGTGGTCTTCCATAAGCCTGTCAATCAGCCAGGTATTGATGCCACTGACGCGGATGGGACACCGCGATACACTCAACTAGTGAAGCGATTGATTGGCGTACCGGGCGATCATATTCATCTACGCAACGGTATTGTGATTGTTAATGGCGTCGCGCAGCCTGTGGGATTTGCGCAGCCGACGACGACGGATAACTTCAACGAATTCCTCGATGATTTTCCCGCAGTTCCCCCGTCGGAGGCGACTGGGTCCATAGAGTCGTGGGCTGTGAACTTCTCGAATTATGTGCACGACGGCGACCTGGTGGTTCCACCCGGCATGTACTTCATGATGGGCGACAACCGGCACAACAGCCTGGACTCGCGCTTCTGGGGCTTTGTGCCGCGCGCCAACATACTTGGCCGTCCGCTTTTCAACTATTGGTCGTTCGAGGCCGCAGACGGGCAACCTGAACAAACAGGATTCGGTCACAAGCTCGCGTGGTTCGGCCACGTTCTGGTGCATTTCTTCCCAGACACGCGCTGGAAACGCACTTTCCACGTTGTCCATTAAACCGAAACTGAACGCAGGTTTGATAAGACTGGGCTGCCGGTGCACACAGAAGGCTACACGGTCGATCTGGAGTAGGAAGACAAATGGGTCTTTTGACGCTACGCGCAGAGGCCAGCACCCAACAGGGGAGTGAAAGCTGCGCCATTCCGGCGCGAAACCGAATGTTACAAATCTGCTAAAATGACGGTGCAAGGAGTTCGGCAAGGCGTCGGAAACCCCCACCGAATCGATCCCCATGATTCTCTTCCTCATGCGCCACGCCAATGCAGGAACCGTTCGCGAGAACCCCGTTCTCGACGCCAAGCGGGGCCTCATCAAAGAAGGCAAGGAGCAGTGCATGTTGATGGCGCGGGTGCTGGCGGCGCTGAAGACGCCGATCGACGTGATTGTATCGAGCCCGTTGAAGCGGGCCAGGCAGACGGCTCAGCTAGTGGGAACGGAGCTGGGGTATGACTCACAGGTAGAGGTTAGCCCGGCGATGGGAATGAACGCGAGTTACGCCGAATTCCAGAAGATGCTGGCGAAGTACGCCGACCGCGAGGCGATCCTGGCCGTGGGGCACAATCCCAATCTGTTTCAGTTTCTCGGCCGCCTGGTGACGGGGAACGGAGGAGCAGCGATCCGCATGCGCAAGGGGTCCATCGCCCGAGTCGACATGGATCGCCATCCGCCCCGGTTGCAGTGGCTCCTCGATCCGCGCTCGGCGCGGGCCATCTACGCCAGCGTAACGAAGAGCTCGCGCCCGAAGACTTCGCGGAAATAGGCGGCTTCCTTGCGCAGCGACCATAGCTCCAACTCCGCGCCGGTGCGCCCCGCACGCAGCTCCAGGTAGACCCGCTTGGGGTAGATCCTGGTCGCCACGCGAAGAACGTCGGAGGCGCGGTCCTGGTTCAAAGCCACCGCTAAACGCAGCAAGATCACGGCGCGGTGAACGTTTTTGTGCTCTTCCGCGGGGATGTTGCGCAGGGCGCGATCGCCGGGCTGGGGGCGGGTCTTGCCCAGGTAGCGCGCGATGGCCGAGACCAGCGTGCGCTGCAGTTGCGTGTAGCCGTAAACCTCAGAGCTGGAGATGATGTACTGCGCGTGCCGGTGATGGCCCTGGTGGTTGATGAACTTGCCGGTGTCGCGGAGCATGGCGGCGGTGGCCAGCCAGCTCTCGTACTCGGGCCCAAGCTCGTGCACCGGCCTCAGCTCGCGGAAGAGTTGCACGGCGTGGGCGCGTACCGGCTCGGCCTGGCGCAGATCGACGCCGTAACGCCGCGCCGTGGCCAGCACGCTCTCCCAGCGCTCGTGCTCGAACTCGCGGTGTTCCTTGGCGCGGGCATCCTGCTCGGCCAGCATCTGGGCGAGAATGCCGTCGCGCAGGCCCAGCGGCGAGTAACGGAAGCCGGCGAGCGAGAAGGTCTCGAAGATTTCGGCAAAAACGGCGGCGCCGGCGACGATAATCTCGGCGCGGCGCGGGCCGATGCCGGGCACCGCCTCGCGCTCGGGGAGCGACATTTTAGCGAGTTTGACGGCCAGCTTGCGCACGGTGCGCGCCGGTACCATTCCCGCCAGAAGGGCGGCGCGATCTTCGGCACGGTCGCCCGCGGAGGTTTTGGCGGCGAGTTTGCCGGCTTTCCTGGCTCCGGGTTTGCCGTTTTTCGTTCCTAAAGCGCAGGCCGCGGAGAGCGCGGCGGCGGTGCCGGAGGTGGCGATGACCAGCGGCGCGCGGCCGGGCTGAATTCTACGGTGGGCGCGGCGCAGTTCGCGCGCGATGAATTGCCTCATGCGCGCCAATCCGTCGGGCGGAGCGGGGTCGGTGGAGAGGAACTGCTCGGTAAGCCGCACCGCGCCCAGCGGCACACTCACCGTCTCCTTGATGCGCTTGTGCTCAGAGAGCGTGATCTCGCAGCTTCCGCCGCCGAGGTCGAGCAGCAGCACGCGGCCGCCAGCTCCGGGCTCGGCGCCAATGACGCCGAGGTGAATCAGCCGGCCTTCTTCCAGGCCGGAGATGATCTCCATGGGCCAGCCGGTCTCGGCCTTCACCCACGCTTGGAACGCGGCGGCATTGCGCGCGTCGCGCATGGCCGCGGTGGCCACCACGCGAATGCGGTCGACGCCGCGCGACTGCACCGCGCGCTGAAAGCGCTTGAGCGCGCGCAGCGTGGCCGCCATGGCTTCAGGAGAGATGAGTCCGGTATCGAAGACGCTGCCGCCCAGGCGCGTGACCTCGCGGTCCTCGGCGAGAGTCTTGAGCCGGTGCGCCTGCACTCTGGCGATCTTCAACCTGCAGGAGTTGGAACCGATGTCGATGGCGGCGAAGGTGGGCATCTTTTCGGCGATCCCAGGATTACTATGCTGCCCGTCGTTCGTGCAAGGTCGCCGCTCCCTGCTGCTCCCACCCCAACGACAAGGACCCGTCGTTGGGGACCCCGGCTTGGTCGCGTCGACTGAAGGTCATCGGCTCCGCGACACGACGATTCTGGAATCGCCGGGCGGCGCACTCCGTGAGGAAATAATCGACCCATCGCCAAGATACACGACGGGGCGATCGGAAGATGCGCGGGGTTGCACAGGGTGCAAAACCGACGACCTGGAGGTCGTCGGTTTTGACTGCTGCGGCGAAGGGAAAAATCGTCGCATCGCGAGCTCGCGGAAAATTTGACCTACAGGTCGATGGAATGGGTGATTTCGTCGCATTGTCTGTTGGGCGGGGAGTTTTCTTTCGCCCGCTGAAGCGGGCTGCGCGCGGGATGACGCATTACGTCCCCAGGCTTGCGCCTGGGGCTACCGTCTTGCGCCCGCTAAAGCGGGCTGGCTTTCCCCCCGCCCAAGCGGAGCCGGGACAGGCAGCCCGAGCACATCGCGAGGCGGCTTTCCTCGCGCGAGCCGGCCGCTCCGGATGGCGCTACAATTCCAGCGCATCCACTTTAGGAATTGGAGACGCCGGCTATGTTGACCTCGCCTGAAAGCGAAGAGGGGGCCTCTGCGACTCGAATGAGTGCGGCGCGCCTTGGACGTTGGATCGCGTTCCTGCTCGCGGCGCTTGCAGCCACTGCATTTGCCCTCGGCTTTGCCACCCCTCCGCGCTCCGGCCCCTTCTGTACCGGCTCGTGCATTGCCTACCCCTACACCGACGCTGTGCAATTTGTCCCGCGGGACTACCTCTGGGTCGTGCCGAGCATTTTTCTGACGCCACTTTTCGTTGTGCTTGCCGGCTGCATCCATGGCTGCGTTCCGCCAGGCAAGCGGAGCCTCAGCGTCATCGGTCTGTGCTTCGCATCGATCTCGGCGGGAATGATTACGCTGGACTACTTCATACAATTCCAGGTTGTTGCGCCCAGCCTGGTAAGGGGAGAGACAAGCGGGCTCGCTCTCTTTACCCAGTACAACCCTCACGGCTTTTTCATTGCACTTGAGGATCTGGGCTACCTGTTGCTGAGCGTGGCGTTTCTCTTCGCCGGCGCCGCCTTTGGCCGCGCCAATCGCCTCGAGCGCGCGATTCGATGGACCTTCATTTCCTCCGGGCTGCTGGCTTTCGCGAGTTTCATCGGCCTGTCCTGGAAGTTTGGTCTCAATCTCGAGTACCGGTTCGAAGTCGCAATCATTACGCTTGCCTGGGCCACATTGGCCGTATCAGGAGTGTTGTTGGGCTTCTTCTTCCTGAGAGCCCGGCGTCGCGAGTTGCCCGTTCCATGAAGGTGGATCGAGGCGGGTGGGGCGTTTTCTTTCGCCCGCTGAAGCGGGCTGGGGCTACGGTTGGAGCGCGGGCTGCGGTTACGGTCTGATGACGGTGGCGAGGAGGGCGGAGAGGCCGTTCCACGCGATCTGGATACCGATGCAGAGCAGAATGAAGGCAATCACGCGCAGGATTCCATGGGCCGTGGAGGGCGGGATGACCCTGGTGATCCTGGGGGCGTAGGCGTAGCAGAAATAACAAAGCACGCTGAGGACAACGATGGCGAGAAATACGCCAAGGTGGGCCAGAATGTTGTGGGTAAGATTTTTATCCGAGATGTGCGCGGTGATGGTGAGCAATGCGACGAGCGTGCCCGGACCCGAGGTGATGGGAAAGGTGTAGGGATAGAAGACGCCCTCTTCGAGACGGCTCGTGTCTGGTTCCGCGCTTTTTCCGGTTTCCTCTTGCTTGTTGCGGGAATCAGCGCCGGCGCTGCGCTCGTTCAACACGGCCCATCCCATGGCCGCGACGACCATGCCGCCGGAGAGCTGGACGATGGGCAGAGAGATGCCAAAGAAACTGAGGATGATTCCGCCCGCAACTTCAAAAACCGCGAGGAAGACGATGTTGTTGATGGCGATGCGGCGCGCGAGGGAGCGAAGGACTTTGGGCGGCGCATCGCCGACCAGTCCGAGAAAGACCAGGGCGGAGCCGAGAGGGTTGATCAGCGGCAGAAGCACACTGAACGCGATGAGAAAGGCCTTCCAAAGCGGCAAGAGAGTTCTCCCTTGCTGAATGTTAATTCGTCATCGGGCCGGTGTGGCTGTGGACCCTCGCGCTCGGCCTTACCCGGCGGGCAGGCGGGGAGTCTTTCGCCCGCTACGCGGGCTGCGCGCGGGATAATGCATTGCGTCCCCAGGCTCGCGTCTGGGGCTGCTGTCTTTGCGCACGTACCCAGAGGGTGCCCAGCGGGCTGCTTTCCCGCCCTAGCGGAGCCAGGACGGGGCACCCTCGCTTGAGCTGGGCACCCCATTTCGTGCTCCGTCGCTTGTGACGGGGCTAGTTTTCGCAGAAGGAATCGGGAGAGCAGGCGCCGCCCATGCCGCAGCAGGGCGAGCCGGAGGCGCAGGGCGGGGCCGCATCGGCGCGGTGGTGGCTGGAGCCTTTCGTGATCGTGCCCGCGCCTCCGCTGATGAGGCGATGGATGGGTCCGCCGCAGGATGGACATAGCTCGATGGCGGGGTCGGACATTTTCTGTCGCTTCTCGAAGCTCGAGGAGCAGGAATCGCAGAGGTATTCGTAGGCGGGCATTTTCCCTCTCTGGGATTGATTGTAGAGAAGATGGGTTTTTGCCGCCAGTTTTTGGCTGCTAGCTTTTAGCTGTTAGCTTTTGGCTTTCTGCTTTTTCCCGGTTCTGCAAAGGTGATTGGGCCGGTTTGAGGGAGCTGTCACGCAGGGGCTAAAGCCCCGTGTTTTCTGATCTATCTTCGGCATGACTCAAGCCACCCCTACGACGAAGACCTGTCGCAGGGGGCCCCGGCAAGTCATGCCCTGATACAAAGCCCTGGGGCTGAAGCCCCTGATTTTATGCGCCTGTTATGGCCCGGCTGAAGCCGCGCCCTGATACAAAGCTCCGGGGCTAAAGCCCGCTGATTCTGCGGAGCATTTTCGTGGGGCTGAAGCCCCACGCTCCCTCTGGCGGGCAAGGCCGGGGGTCTTTCGCCCGCTGAAGCGGGCTGCGCGCGGGATTTGGCCCTGTCCCCAGGCTCACGCCTGGGGGCTACCGTCTTGCGCCCGCTAAAGCGGGCTGCTCCCCGCCCTACCGGAGCTAGGACGGGGCACCCCGGTCACCCTAGTGTTGTGTGGGTTTGGTTCGATGTCACCCCGGGCAAGCGAAGCTTGAGCGGGCTGGCCCGGCGCCGGATCTGCAGCGGGCGACTGTTACAAAAGTAACATGCTTCCTACCGAATAGTGGCAGCTAGTAATTCGATTTAGGTATTGAGTCCACAGGCGATGCAGAATAGTTTGACAACAGGAACAAGCATCGGAGACGGGCTTTATGAAATATCGTGGGCACTTCCCTGCGATTCCGGGAGTGGTGATCGCTCTTGTGGCCATGCTGATGGGGGGCATGGTTATCGGCGTGCTGATGAACTTCACGCCGGCACACGCGGCGACACTGCGCTTCCTCGGCTACTCATTTGCGGGAGCCGCAGGGATGGGAATCGCTCTCATCTTTTTGGCTGTTGTAGGCGGGCTTGTGATTTTGAAGGAGCTTGCGGACCGGGAGTTCAAAACGGACCAGGATCTGCTTAACACTTTTCTCGAATACATGCCGGACAACGTGTACTTCAAGGATCGGAATAGCCGCTTTCTGCGCATCAACCGCGCGATGGCCAACTATTTTGGACTGAGCGATCCCGCACAAGCGCTGAAGAAGACCGATTCGGACATCTTTAGTTCAGAACACGCCGGAAAGGCTCTTGAGGACGAACAAAGAATTATCGAGACAGGCGAAGCGATGCCGGGCATGGAAGAGAAAGAGACCTGGCCCGACGGCCATGAAACGTGGGTGCTGACGACGAAGGTGCCGCTGAAAGACCGGCGCGCGCGCATCGTTGGCACGATGGGGATCTCGCGCGACATCACCGACCGGAAACGGGCGGAGTTGCGCATTCATTACATGGCGCTTCACGATGCGCTGACGGGACTGCCCAACCGGATGCTTTTGGAAGATCAACTGGCGCAGGCGCTCGCGCTGGCTGCGCGCAATCAGAAGCGCGTCGCCGTATTCATGTTGGATTTGGACCGCTTCAAGGGCGTGAACGATTCCTTCGGGCATCAAGTGGGCGACCGGCTGCTCGAGGCAGTGTCGGCGCGATTGAGAAGCAGCCTGCGCGAGAGCGACATCGTAGCGCGTCTGGGCGGAGATGAGTTTGTGATCGGCCTGCCGATGGTGGAACCACAGCAAGATATCGAGCAAGTGGCAAAGAAGGTGCTGCGCACACTGGCGGGGCAATTCGAGATCGAAGGACACGACTTGCAGATCGGCGCCAGCATCGGTATTTGCGAATATCCCGCTCATGGCGAGAATCCGAGGGAGTTGCTGCAGGCCGCGGATACGGCAATGTACGAAGCGAAGAAGAGGGGGCGGGGCAATTATTGCTCCTTCACGCCCGAACTTACCGATGCGACGCGGCGGTGGCGGAAGCTGGAGTTCGATCTGCAGCACGCCCTGGCGCGAGACGAGTTTGTGCTCTATTACCAACCACTGGTGGCGACGGATTCGGGCGGCATCACCGGCGTGGAAGCATTGTTGCGCTGGCGCCACCCAAAGCAAGGGATCATCTACCCCAACCAGTTCGTTCCGCAGCTGGAGGAACTGGGACTGATGGTGGAGGTCGGGAACTGGGTGCTGCGAACCGCATGCAGGCAAAACGCCGCATGGCAGAAGGAAGGACTGGCGCCGGTTCGCATGATGGTGAATCTGTCCTCAACGCAATTCTATCGGGGCAATATCGTAAGCAACGTAAGAAGGGCGTTATCCGAATCCGGCCTGGATCCGAAATGGCTGGAACTGGAGTTGACGGAAGGCCTGATGCTCGATGACTCGGAGACGACGGTCAAGATCATGCGGGCGCTGAAACGGATTGGAGTCAGCCTGTCGCTGGACGATTTCGGCACCGGCTGGTCCTCATTGTCGTATCTGAGAAGGTTCCCCATCGACCGCATCAAGATCGATCGCTCGTTCTTGCGCGACATCGCATCCGAGCCGACGGCGGAGGCGGTGGTGAGAAGCATCATCAACCTGGGGCGCGATCTTGGCCTGGCCTGCGTGGCGGAAGGCGTGGAAACGTCGGAGCAGCTCAACTACTTCCGGCAGCAGAACTGCGAAGAGGTGCAGGGATTCCTGTACAGCCCCGCAGTGCCCGGAGCCGACTGCCGATTGCTGCTTCGCGCCGGGACGCTGCACGTTCCGGAGTCAGACCGGATCCCACACGCCGGAGCAAGAATGGCTTCCCGTTACGCGACCCCGGTGGCGTGACACGGGCGGTGTGACACGAGCGGTGTGCCTTGAGCGGCGGACCCTCCGGGCCGCAATTCTCGTCTGCGTTGCGTTGTGAACCGCGGCACATACGCGGCTGGTATTCTGGTTCTGATAGCCAGAATCAGGATGAACGCAGACATCAACGTCGCTACGAGAACAGGCAGGACTGTCGAAAGGCCTCGGCAGGCGCTTTCGACGCGCACGGTGTGGGTGTTTTTTGCGGTCATTTGGACCGCGATTTACTTTGCCACTCTTTTTGCCCCGCCGCTGATGGACGACGTGGACGCGTCGCACGCGCAGGCGGCGCAGCACATGGCCGAGAGCGGCGACCTGATAACCGCAGAGACCAACGGGATCCGCTACATCGAAAAGCCGCCGCTACCCTACTGGGTAATCGCGGGGATGTACAAGGTATTTGGCGAGAATACCTTCGCCACGCACCTGCCCAACGCACTGGCCATGCTGGCGCTCGCATGGCTGGCGTGGAAATGGGCGCGGCGGGCGTGGGGCGAGCGCGCGGGCTTCTATGCCGGACTGGGCGCGCTCACGTCGGTGGGGTGCTTCCTCTTCACGCGCTTCATTATTCCCGAGTCGATTCTTGCTTTCTTTCTGTTGATCGCGCTCTATGCACTGATCACGAGTCTCGAGGACAACCAGCCGTCGCGCATCTACTGGGCGTGGGCCGGTGCAGGCCTGGCGCTGATGACGAAGGGCCTGATTGGGCCAGTTTTCTTTTTCGGCGCGGCCATTCCCTATCTGCTGCTGACCGGGCAGTGGCGGCGGTGGAAGGCGCTGAAGCCGGTGACTGGAATGCTGGTGTTTCTGGCGATCGCGGCGCCGTGGCATATTGCGTGCGGCATCATCAATCACGACCAGGGGCATCCGGTGGGCAATCACCCCACCATCGGAAATGTGCACGGCTTTTTCTACCAGTACTTCATCAACGAACACCTGCTCCGGTTCTTCAACCTGCGTTATCCGCACGACTACAACAAAATGCCGTTCCTCGGGTATTGGCTGGCGCACCTGGCGTGGATCTTTCCCTGGAGTCTCTTCCTGCCCGCCGTGGTGGTGCTTGCCTGGAAAACGCGGCACACGTGGCTCAAGCATCTGCGGCACGATGCCGGCGACACGGTGGACTTCTATCTCGACCACGCGATGCGCGAGGACGTGGCCAGCTATGTGGCGCGGATCAAGTTCCGCGTGCGGACCATCTGGCTGCTGAGCCTGTTCTCGGCATGGACGCTTTTGTTCTTTTCGATCTCGACGAACCAGGAGTACTACACGTTTCCGGTGTGGCCGCCGCTGGTGATGCTGATCGCGGGGGTGGTGGCCGGTATTGAAGAGAACCGCGGCGCGGAGGGCGGCGGACCGGCGCTCTCGACGGCATGGCTGACGGGCGCGCAGGCGGTGTTTGCGGCGATCGGCGTGGCGGCCGCGGCAGCGCTGAGCTGGGGACTGTGGACTTCGCGCAATCTGCCGTACGTTCCCGACATCGGCACGTTGCTGGCGCATCGCGGCGTGGGCGATTACACGCTGTCGATGTCGCACCTGTTCGATCTGACAGGCGAGTCGTTTGCGGCGCTGCGGCTGCCGGCGGTGATGGCCGCGATCACTTTGCTGATTGGGCCGATGGCGGGGTGGCTGCTGCGGCTGAAAAAGAAACACCTGGCGGCCACGGTGAGCGTGGCACTGACGATGACGGTATTTTTTGTGGCCGCGCAAATCGCGTTTGCGCGCTTCGAGCCCATGCTCAGCTCCAAGCAAATGGCCGACACGATCATGAGAGATGGCACGGCGAACGATATTGTGATCGTCTACGGGGAGCAATCGTCGGGGTCATCGCTGATTTTTTACACGAACGACTTTCTCGCGGGAACGCCTGCGATGCTGGTGATTCCGCGCTGCGGGCAGCACAACGAGGGAACGACGCTGCTGTGGGGCTCGTGCTACCCCGATGCACCCGACATTTACCTGAGCGACCAAAAGCTTGCGGCGATTTGGGGCGTGGGCGAGCGTAAGTGGATCTTTGCCGAGGATCCGGATCGAGACAAAGTGGAACAGGTGCTGGCCGGGCGGCTGTATGAGGCGCAAACGCTGGCTGACAAGACGCTGTGGACGGATAGGCCGGTGGAGTGAAGCAGTGGCTAGTGGTTAGTGGTTAGTGGTTAGTGGTTAACGTACCCGACGTCGCTCGCGGTTGTCCGCTCGGGTCGCGAGACAGCAGATTGTTTCACCGAGCGGCGCGCATCTTTCCGCCGGGCAAAAGCTCGTAGACGCGGCCGCGCCAGAGGATGCGGTTGCCCGCATAGCTCGCGGCCCAGAAGCAGAATCCCATCAGATCGCGAATGGGGTAGAGCACGAGCAGGCCAAACCATCTTGTGTCGCCGATAACGCAGCGGCCAACCGTGAGGGAGAGCGCGAGGCGCGAGGCCACTCCAAATGCGAAGAGCCCGACGCCCCACATCGGATGGCCGAGCCACGCGGCGCCTGCGAGCGCGAGCAGGCCGAAGGGCATGCTGAAGGTGAGCGCGGTGCCGAAGTGGCCCTTGGGGCGCGAGAAGCGCGTGGACTTCATCCAGCGGACCTGGTGCTTGAGCGAGCCGATAAAGTTCGCGTGCAAGACCATGTGGTCGATGACGTGATGGCTGAGAACAACCGTCTGGCCAAGCTTCCAGGTCTCGTTGCCGAGGACGAAATCATCGGCGCAGTAGTCGGCGGTGACGCGGAAGTCGCCCATCCGGCTGATGGTGTCGCGGCGGAAGGCCATGGTGGGGCCGAGCGTGAATTGCATGCCTTCCATGGCACGCGCGGCCAGCACGCCGGCAGACATTTCGACACTCATGCCTACGGCTTCAAGCCGCGCCCATAGGCCGCCCCAAGACCGATCCTCGACTGCGACGCCCCGATAAAGGCAGCACATGCCTCCGACGCGCGCGTCAGCGAAGGGGAGGGCCACGGCGCGGAGGTAGTCCGGTGTGACGCGGACGTCGCTGTCGGAGATGACGAAGATTTCGTGCGCGGCTTCGGCGGCCATTTTTTCGAGCGAGATGACTTTGTCGTTGATGTAGTCGGGCTGACCCGCAGTGGAGAGGAATTTGACCGGAATGCTGGGGTGGCGCGAGGCGACGCGGCGGGCTGTCGGGAGGCCGGGGTCATTTGAGTCGCGGGCGCAGAAGAGGATTTCGTAGTTGGGGTAATCCTGGGTGAAGAAGGATTCGAGGTAGGATTCGAGGCCGGGGTCGGCTCCGTTGAGTGGCTTGAGAAGTGTGAGCGGAGGGGTGAAGCCGGAACGCGAGGCAATCGCGGCGAGGGCGTGGCGGCGTTCGCGCAGATAGCCGGGAACAGCCCAAAGCACAATGCCGGCGAAGACCGTGGAGGTGATGAGGCCGAAGACGGCTGCACCGAGAAGGACGTAGGGCATGCTGGTAACAGCATACCCGCAGGCCAGCGAGTCAGCAGGTTGGCGAAGGTTCGTGCTATCCCGGGTCCCAGGATCGGGACCCGGGGCACCCCATTTTTGTGGTGAGTTTGCTGCGCCGACGCTACGGTTTGCGCTGCGGCGTGGAGCGGGGCGGGGCGACGGGCTTGCGGATGGGGACAATGGCCGCGGATGAGCCCGGCGCGGCCTGCTGGAAGCGGGCGAGCATTTCGGTGCGGACGTATTCGACGAAGCTCTGCATCTGGCGGTTCATCTCTTCCATGCGCTCGCGCATCTGCAGGATGATGGCGATGCCAGCGATGTTGACGCCGAGGTCGCGGGCGAGGTTGAGGATGAACTCGAGGCGCTCCAGGTCCTCGTCGGTGTAGAGGCGCGTGTTGCCTTCAGTGCGCGACGGCTTGAGGAGGCCTTCGCGCTCGTAGAGGCGCAGAGTTTGGGGATGAATCTCGTACATCTCGGCCACAGCCGAGATCATGTAGGCGCCTTTGGATTTGCGTTTGGTTGCCATTAGTCCACCAATGTGAGTCTTGTGTCCATACGCATCTGGGTATCCATTTCTCCGCTAGTTAAGCGCGATAATGCTTGCCATTGAAAACCTTTGAATCGGAGCACGAGAGACTAGGGCTTGGATGGCATTGAGAGCACGCTCGCGCATTGGTCGCTCGAGATCAAATCGAAATGACCCGTGTATTTTTCGAGCTGACGAAACACGTCATCTTCAGAAACTGACGGCTTCAACAACATGATAGACAAAAGGATCACTCTATCCTTGATCAGCGTCGAAACCAGATACTGTGTTGCGACTTCCTTCCCCGGCGGATTCTCCCTTTTCCAGAGATAGAATGGACGGTCATTGTTGCCATCATTAGCGTTGGAAGGCGGTCCATAATCCGTAATTACGATCGAAGGAACGAGTTTTTTGTAGTGGTCCTGTTCATATTTCGCCTGAGCGAGAAGAATGTCTTGGGGTTTCGAGCCTTTGATGTATTTTGCAAAATCAGCTCTGTCCTCAAGCGTCAGCTCGTAGGCCATGTCATCGATAAATATGATGATTCTTCCTGGATCGTCTTTGTCGTTGTATGAAAACGTCTTGCCATCGAGGAAATAACGAAAACTGCTATCTCCTAGGAACTTGTAAAAGTAGTAGCCCGTACCATGCTTGGAATTGAAGACTTTAGTTTGTCCATTATCAGGGCATTGGGCCTTTAGGCAAACAGCGCCAAGAAACAAGACGAAGAGAATCGGGAACAACATTCGCAAAGGTGAAGGCAACGAATTCTCGGCGGTCGGTCGATCTGCATCCAGGACGAAGCCTCTCATTTGAATGCCTCCGAAATGTGCTCACAGCTTGTCGAACAGCGCCTGGCGCGGGTCCTGGGGGTTGAGGCGGGCGAGCTCGCGCATGATCTCGCGGCTGCGCTCGTCGTTCAAGTGGGGCACAGCGACTTCGACGGTGACGATCTGGTCGCCGCGCTGGCCCGGATGTGACGCGCTTTCGACGCCACGCTCGCGCAGGCGCAGCTTTTGCCCGCTCTGCGTGCCGGGCGGGATCTTCAAGTGCGCGCGGCCGTCGATGGTGGGCACTTCGACTTTGGCTCCGAGCGAGGCTTCGGCCACGGTAACCGGAACGGTGAGCTGGATGTCGTCGCCCAGGCGCGTGAAGACCGGATGAGAGCCGGTGCGCACGATGAGAAAGAGATCGCCCGCGGGACCGCCGTTGATGCCCGCATTGCCCTTGCCCTGCAGGCGGATGCGCTGGCCGTCGCGCGTGCCCGGCTTGATGCGAAAATCGACCGACTCAGAGCGGGTGACGGCGCCTTCGCCGTGGCAGGTGGGGCACTCGTTGGAGACGCGCCCCGTGCCGTCGCAGCGCGGGCATGTGATGTTGAACTTCATGCGGCCGCCCATCTGCGTCACCTGGCCCGTGCCGTGGCACTCGGGGCACTGCGTGCCGCCGCCGGTGTGGGCCTGGCCGTGACAGGTGGGGCAGGTCTCCTGCCGGTTGATCTGGATACGCGCCTGGCCGCCGCGAATCGCGGTCCAGAAATCGACGGTGGCCTGGTATTCGAGGTCGGCGCCCGGCTGCGGGCCGCGCGGCTGCTGCGGATGCTGCGCGCCGGAGAAGATGCCGGAAAAAATGTCTTTGAAGCTGCCAAAGCCGCCCACACCGGCCCCCTGCGGCGCCTGGTGCCCCATCCCGCCTTCAAAGCCTGAAAAGTCGAAGCCCCCGAAGTCGACGGGAGGCTGACCGCCGGAGCGCTGCTGCCGCGCATAGGCCTCAGCCGTTGCCGGGTCGATCTGGTCGGAGTAGAAGCCGACCTGATCGTAGATCTTGCGCTTCTTCTCGTCGCTGAGAACGTCGTTGGCTTGGGAGATTTCTTTGAACTTCTCCTCAGCGCGCTTGTCGCCGGGATTGACGTCCGGGTGGTATTTGCGCGCAGCCTTGCGGAAGGCCTTGCGAATCTCCTCCGGCGTGGCCGTCTTCTTGACGCCGAGCGTCGCGTAATAGTCCTTATTGGTGGTTGTGGCCATGAGTGCTTTCTTATGTCAGATCCGCTTCAAGTCCGCATTGTGCGTTCCGCTGCATGCGTTTTGCCAACGGCCTCAGGTATTGATCGGCGAAGTCTCATTCGCTTCATCCCCGATACCTGCTTCCATCATCAATCATAAGAAGCCGGGGTGGACGGCATCGCCTCCGCCCACCCCGTTGATTCGCGCCGCCCTCTAACGCCCTTACTTCTTTTCGTCCACGTCCACGTACTCGGCGTCGATGACTTCGCCTTCCTTCTTGGCTTCGCCGGCTGTCGGCCCGGCAGTGCTGCCGTCCGAAGGGCTGCCGGCCGCAGGCCCCGTTTGCGAGGAGCTGGCTTTGTACATCGCCTCGGCCAGCTTGTGGCTGGCCTGGGTGAGTTTCTCGTGCGCAGAGCGAAGCTCAGAGGTTGACGGCGCGCCTTCGAGCGTCTTCTTGGCTTCGGCCAGAGCCGCTTCGACTTCGGTCTTGTCGGCGGCAGCCACCTTTTCGCCGGAGTCCTTGAGCATCTTCTCGATGTTGTAGACGAGGCCGTCGAGCGCGTTGCGGGCCTCGATCTCCTCGCGCTTCTCCTTGTCCTCGGAGGCGTGGGTATCGGCTTCCTTGGCCATCTTCTCGACCTCTTCCTTCGAGAGGCCGGAGCTGGAGGTAATGGTGATGCGCGTGTCCTTGCCGGTGGCCATGTCCTTGGCATTCACGTTGAGGATGCCGTTGGCGTCGATGTCGAAGGTGACTTCGATTTGCGGCACGCCGCGCGGCGCCGGAGGAATGCCGCCCAGCTTGAACTTGCCCAGGGTGCGGTTCTGGCCCGCCATGGGCCGCTCGCCCTGCATCACGTGCACCTCGACCTCGGTTTGCGAATCGGCCGCAGTGGAGAAGGTTTCGGTCTTCTTGGTGGGAATCGTGGTATTGCGCGGAATCATGGTCGTGGCCACGCCGCCCAGCGTCTCGATGGACAGAGTGAGCGGAGTGACGTCGAGGAGCAGAAGATCCTTGACGTCGCCAGACAGCACGCCCGCCTGCACGGCGGCTCCGACAGCAACGACCTCATCGGGATTGACGCCCCGATGCGGCTCGCGGCCGAAGAGCTTCTTGACCAGCTCCTGAATCCTGGGCATGCGCGTCTGGCCGCCGACGAGTACGACTTCGTTGATCTGGCTGGTGGTGATGCCGGCATCGGACAAAGCCTTCTTGCAGGGCTCGACAGAGCGCTCGACGAGGTCCTCGACCAACTGCTCCAGCTTGGCGCGGGTGAGCTTGCGCACCAGGTGCTTGGGGCCGGAGGCGTCGGCAGTAATAAACGGCAAATTGATCTCGGTTTCGACGGTGGTCGAGAGCTCGATCTTGGCCTTTTCCGCCGCGTCCTTGAGGCGCTGCAGGGCCATTTCGTTGCCCTTCGAGGTGAGGTCGAGGCCGTGCTCCTGCTTGAACTCGGCGATGAGCCAGTCGACGATGCGCTGGTCGAGGTTGTCGCCGCCAAGGTGGGTGTCGCCGTTGGTGGACTTGACCTCGATGACACCCTCGCCAACTTCGAGGATGGAGATATCAAATGTGCCGCCGCCGAAGTCGTAGACGGCGATGGTTTCGTCCTTCTTTTTGTCGAGGCCGTAGGCCAGCGCGGCGGCCGTGGGCTCGTTGACGATGCGCTTGACGTCGAGGCCGGCGATTTTTCCGGCGTCCTTGGTGGCCTGGCGCTGCGCGTCGTTGAAGTAGGCGGGGACGGTGATGACGGCCTCCGTGACCGTCTCGCCGAGGTAGGCTTCGGCCGACTTCTTGAGCTTTTGCAAAATCATGGCGGAAATTTCGGGCGGGGTGTATTCCTTGCCCTGGGCAATGACCCCCACGTGGTCGCCCTGCTGGATGACCCTGAACGGGACCATCTTCATTTCGTCGGTCACCTCGTTGTAGCGGCGGCCCATAAAACGCTTGATGGAGAAGATGGTGTTCTCAGGGTTGGTGATGGCCTGGCGCTTGGCGACCTGGCCGACGAGGCGCTCGCCGCTCTTGGTGAAGGCGACGACGGAGGGGGTAGTGCGCGCACCTTCTTCATTTGCAATGACTTTTGGCTCGCCGCCCTCAAGGACGGCGACACACGAGTTGGTGGTACCGAGGTCGATTCCGATCATTTTAGCCATGGTTGTGTTCCTGCCTTTGGAGAAATGCTCAACATGGCAGAATGCCAGATTGAGTGAGATATTGTCAACTTATATGATGCGATTTTCCTCAGTGGGGATGCAATATTGGGCGATTTCCGGGGTGGGACGGGGGTTTCCCGGGAAGTGCGGCTACCGGTCGACGGCGGCCAGGGCGGCGGTGAAGGCATCTTCGGGCTCGGGGCGGACACGGAAGTCGGCGTGGGCCTCGGCGAAGAGGACACGGCGGTCGCGGGCGAGAACGTAGGTGGCTGGCAGGATCAGACGCCAAGACTCGTCGCCGTCGACGAAGGGAATGTTGACGAGGATGGAGCGGTAGTAGTCGCGGTGGTATTGGGGGATGGTGTAGGCGAGGCCGAATTGCCCGGCGAGGGCGCAGCCGGGGTCGGAGAGGACGGGGAACGGCAGCTCGTGCTGGCCCACCATGAAGTCGCTCTGGCGCCCGGTCTGCGGACTGATGGCGGCGAGCAGGGCGCCAGACTCGCGCAGGCGCGGGTAGAGGTCGCGCCAAGCCTCAAGCTCCGTGACGCAGTAGGGGCACCAGCGGCCGCGGAAGAAGTTGAGGACCAGCGGCCCGAGGGCAAGAAGGTCGGCGGAGCGGACGGGGCGGCCGGATGCGTCGGGGAGGGTGAACTCGGGAGCGGTGGCGCCGACGGGGAGGATCGTTTCCTCGATGCCGGAGGCGAACAGCTCCTGGACGGCACGCTCGCTCAAGGCCATGCGCTCGGGCTGGACGAGGTTGCGCGTGTTGGCGGTGATCTCGTCGAGTTGGTCCTGGAGGGCGTTCATGGAAGATTTGCCTACTTCTTGAAAAGTGCGATCAGGGCGATTATCGCTTGGACGGCGGTGAATAAAACCAGCGCCCAAGTGGCCCATTTCAGCCATTTAGTCGAGCTAGCCAATTCTTGCGTTGCGGCATTCATCGAATTTGCGTTCTTTTCATCCTGCACCTTGGCTTCCTCATTGCTTACCAGGAGATCCAGGGTGAGGCTGTTTGCTTTCTCACTTGCTGCCAATTGCTTCGTGGCAATCGCGAGCGAATCCTTATTGCTGGCAAGAAGCCTCTCGTTCAAGTCATTCGCCAGGCCAGCCGCCTTTATTTGTTCTTGAAGGAGCTTGATCTCCGCAACGTGAAGAGATTGAACAGCGTCCGCGCTTCCAATCGCGTCGTTTGCCCTTTCGACCAAAGCATCTGGTGGCATTTCGGACATGCGTGACATGATTGTTCTCTTTCTTCTTTTCTATCGCCCGAAGCGTTGCCTGCCGCCCATCCCCGCCAGCCCGCCGCGCATCATGCTTTTGGCGAGGCCGCCCTTGCCCACCTGCTTGAACATTTTGGCCATCTGCGCGTACTGGCGGAGGAGCTGGTTGACCTCCTGAACACTGGTGCCGGAGCCCAAGGCGATGCGCTTGCGGCGCGAGCCGGAAATAATCTCATGATTGCGGCGCTCGCGGGGCGTCATCGAGTTGATGATGGCTTCGAGGCGGACGAATTGCTTTTCGTCGACCTGGCCAGCGGCCTGCTGCAGTCCGGCGAAGGGGCCGACCGACGGCATCATCTTCAAAATCGACTCCATCGAGCCGAGCTTCTTGATCTGGTGCAACTGGTCGCGGAAGTCTTCAAGGGAGAAGCCGTCGCCGAGGAGGGCTTTCTTGGCCAGCTCTTCCGATTTCTTGCGGTCGAGGGTTGATTCGGCCTTCTCGATGAGGGAGAGCATGTCGCCCATGCCGAGGATGCGGCCGACGATGCGGTCGGGGTGAAAGGGCTCGAAGGCGTCGGGTTTTTCGCCCACGCCGATGAACTTAATGGGCTGGCCGGTGACGTGGCGAATGGAGAGCGCCGCGCCGCCGCGGGCGTCGCCGTCCATCTTGGTGAGGACGACGCCGGTGAGGCCGAGGCGCTTGTGAAAATCCTGCGCGGAGTTGACGGCGTCCTGGCCGGTCATCGAGTCGGCGACGAAGAGGATCTCTTGCGGCGAGAGCAGCTTCTTGAGGCTCTCCATCTCGGCCATGAGGTCCTCGTCGATGTGGAGGCGGCCGGCGGTGTCGACGATGAGTGTGTCGCAGCCCATGATGACGGCTTCGCGGCGAGCCTCCTTGGCGAGCCGCTCGACTAAGGCGGAGCCGGCGGGCTCGCTCTTCAAATCGCCTTCGTAGAGGCGGGTTTCGACTTGCTTGGCGACGATTTTTAGCTGCTCGCGCGCGGCGGGGCGGTAGACGTCGACCGAAACCAGCATGGGACGGTGACCACCCTTCTTGAGCCACGCGGCGAGCTTGCCGGAAGTGGTGGTCTTGCCGGAGCCCTGCAATCCGGCCATGAGAATGACGGTGGGCGGCTTGGAGGCGAAGTTGAAGCGAGCGGTGTCTTTGCCCAGCAACGCGATCAGTTCGTCGCGGACGATTTTGACCACCTGCTCGGAGGGGGAGAGCGCGGTGAGGACTTTAGTGCCGACGGCTTTCTCGCGGATGTGCTCGACGAGGTCGGTGACAACCTTGAGGTTCACGTCGGCTTCAAGCAGGGCGACACGAATTTCGCGCAGGGCTTCAGCGATGTTCTCTTCAGTGAGCGTGCCCTGGCCACGAAGATTCTTGAAGACGCGCTGCAGTCTGTCGGTGAGGTTTTCGAACATGGTCTACTTCGAGTTTATCGGAAGTTCTGATTCGGTGGTCAGTTGTCGGTGGTCAGTTGTCAGAAACCAACTGCGGCGCGAAGCGATGCTGCAAAGCGTTCAACCGCCGGTAATGCGGGAGATGATCGGACCCCAGTAGGACAGGTCTGGTTTGCGGAAGGGTTGATTGTGGGCGACGTTGGGTATGATGAGCAGCTCGGCGGGGCCGGGACAGCAGGAGACGAGATCGCGAGCCATCTTGACGGGAAAGATGCGGTCTTTCTCGCCGTGAACGACGAGGACGGGGACACGGCAGTCGCGGAGGGCTTGTCGCGCTGACCAGAAAGGAGGCACGAGACGGGCAAGACCGGCTGGAATCCCGATGGCGCGAACGGCGTCGCGGAAGGACGTAAACGCGGCGCAGAGCACAAGGCGATCGGGCGCGGCGGTGTTGACAATTGCGGCGGCGGGGCCGCTGCCCAGGGAGAAACCGAGGAGGGCTGAGGGCAGCGGGTGCGTGAGACGCCGCAGGGTTTGGAACGCGGAGAGGGCATCGAGATCGAATTGGGTGCTGTTGGGGCGCCCGGTGCTGCGGCCGTAGCCGGAGTAATCGAACAGGAGCGAGGCAACGCCATTGGCGGCGAGAAGCTGCTGGACGGGAAACCAATGCTCGACGGTTTCGCCGATGCCATGACAGAGGAGCAGGGCTGCCTGTGCGGGGTTTGCGGCTGGCGCGACGAACACGGCGTCGAGGAGATTCCTTCCGCTGGGAATGGTGAGTCGCTCCGTGGAGAGGCCGGGGGTGTCGCGGCGGCCGGAGCCGACCCAGCCGAAAATGCGGTCCCGCAGGATAAGAACGCGGCTGACGCTGGTGAGCGCGACGGTGAAGGAATGGTCGTGAAAGCTCATAGGCGGCCAATCTGCGGCGCTACTCCCCGGGCGCGATGAGGTATTGCTCAAGCTTGCCGTCGGGGTAGGTGTAGGTGGTGAGCCGGAGGCGACGGTTCGGGTAAGCGATGTCGAAGGCGCGGAAGGTCATGCCGCCGCGGAGCGCTTCGTGGCTCTGGCGCAGGCTGAGCGGCTCACCGAGCGGAGCGAGGCTCGATTGGAAGTCGGCGAGGGCCTGGGGCGTGAAGTAGTCGCTGAGGTTGGGCGCGAGCAGTGAGCGGTCGATGCGGGCCTGCTGAAGGCCGTGGAAGATGTCGAGGGCCTGCTGCTCGGCGGAGCTGACCGTGTAGCCGGCGACGATCGGGGCGGCGAGACGGGCGATGGTGCCGGCGGCGCCGACGGCGTCCTGGTTGGTGAGGACGGCTACGGCGGCACCATCATCGACGAGCACTTCATTGTCAGAGACGAAGCCGGAGACCTCGCCTGAATGCTCAATGGAGCGATGGCCATCGCGGTCGCGCACGTCGACGCCGAGGCCGTAGTGCGTGCCGTTGCCGTCCTTCAGCTTGACCTCGGTGAACATTGTTTTATAGCTCTCGGAGGAGAGAATTGATTGGGCAAGCAGGCTCTCGTCCCAGAGCGCAAGGTCGTGCGCGGTCATGGCGAGCTCGCCGGCCGCAAACATCCAACCGCTGCCCACATTGGGTGCGGGGCGCAGGGGCCCGAGCGCGTGGCGATAGTAGGCCGTGGCGTCGGGCGGGGTGAGCTGGTTCGCATCAGAGTTCCAGACCGAGGTCATGCCGAGCGGGCGAAAAATGTGCTGCGTGAGGAAGTCGAAGATCGGCTGGCCGGAGACGATCTCGACGATGCGGCCGGCAATGACGTAATTGGTGTTCGAGTATTGCCATTGCGTGCCGGGATCGAAATCGAGCGGCTTCTTGGCCCAGGTGTCGAGGATTTGCTGAGCGGTGGTGGGCTGGAGCATGGGCGTCATTACATAGTCCTCGGGCCAATAGTCCTGATAGCCGGAGGTGTGAGAGAGAATTTGGCGGATCGTGACTTGGTTGCCACGCGTGAGGCCGGAGACGTATTTGCCGACGGGGTCGTCGAGCGAGAGTTTTTTCTGCTCTTGGAGTAGCAAGATGGCAGTCGCAGTAAATTGCTTGGAGATGGAGCCGATGGAGTAGCGCATCTCCGGCGTGGCGGGAATGGCGGGAACCGAATCGGCAGCCAGGCGCGCGCTGCCGTAAGCGTGGGTGTAGACAAGGTTGCCGTGCTGGACGACGGCGACCGAGGCGGATGGTACGCCGGTTTCTTCGAGCACCTGCGCGGCGATGCGATCGATGCGGGCGCGGAGGCCGGGGGAGATGGTGTCGACGGTTTGGTTGGGGGATTGAGGCAAAACGTGCGGAGCTACGACCGTTAGCAGAAGAACGGAGAGAATTGCGGAACGCGAAGAGCTTGGGAGGCGATGCATGGGAATCGTTTCCTTTCGTTCAGGATAGACGCGCCGGCCTCGCAGGAGCGATGAGCCCGGTCGTCGTACGATAGGCTGGGCTGAGGCGGGCGACGCGTGACCTTTAACCGGACGGCGCTTGCCGGAGGCCAGAATGGATCGGCTTATCGAAGGACACAAGCGATTTCTCGCCGAGGTGTTTCCGGCGCGCAAGAGCCTGTTTCGCCTGCTGGCCGAGGGCCAGTCGCCGGAATGGCTGTTCATCACCTGCGCCGACTCGCGCGTGCTGCCGGACCTGATCCTGGGGACCGAGCCGGGCGATCTGTTCATCGCACGCAGCATCGGGAACGTGGTGCCCCGCCCAAGCCAGAATGCGGACGGCGTAACGGCGACCATCGAATACGCGGTCGAGGTGCTGAAGGTGCGGCATGCCATCGTCTGCGGGCACTCGGACTGCGGCGCCATGAAGGCAGCGTTCGACCGCACAAGCCTCGCGAACCTGCCCAAAGCGCGGCGCTGGCTGGCCCACGTTGAGCCGGCCTTTACCCACCGGCAGCCGCTCGATCCGGCCGACGGCGACGGCGCGGAGCTGGCGTCGCTCATTCGCGGCAACGTGGTGGCGCAGCTTGCGAACCTGCGCGCGCAGCCCGCCGTCGAGCTGGCGCTGGCCAAGGGCCGCTTGGCCGCGCACGGCTGGTACTACGACATTTTGACCGGGCGGATCGAGGAGTACGACGAGCATCGGCAAGCATTTGTGCCGCTGGCGCGGTGAGCCGATAAAGAATGCAGCAGCTCATGCGATGAGGAGTGAGAATGGCTACCGAGATTACCTTCGAAGAGTTGGAAGCGCACTATTTTGACTTCATGAGGCGCGTTTGTCTGGGAGAGAGTTTCACAATTACTCTTGACGGAAGCGCAGTTGCTCTATTGCGCCCAGTACCTGGGGCTGGGTGCGACGAAGAGGCAGCGAGGGTTTTTGAAGAACTCGGCTCGCCCAGGTTCGCCGGCGCGTCGGACGATACGATCCGGGAGTGGCTTGGCGAAGGCCCTTCCAAGCCTTAGCTCTGGTTCAGGTGGGACATGCAGAGCTATCATCAGCCGAAAGGGAAGATCGGATCCGACCATGAGCGGTCAAGAGATCAATGTCCACGTTCTTGATGCGGCGTATAAGCCTTTCCCGACTTTCGAGGAGTGGGCGTCGAAGACATCTGTCGACACGGTGCGTTGGGACCGGTATAACGCGGCGCTCAAAAACAGGCCGGATTCTTCTACCGAAGCGTTGAAGCGGGCACGGGAAGTGGTGAAGCGGGCGGCGGCACTGGACACGGGAGCGATCGAGGGCCTGTACGCGGTGGATCGCGGGTTCACGTTTACGGTGGCATTTGAGACGGCGGCTTGGGAAGTGGAACTTGCGAAGAAAGGCGAGAATGTGCGGCCGCTCTTCGACGCGCAGATGCAGGCTTACGACTACGTTCTCGACCTTGCGACCAAAGCTGAGCCGCTCTCTGAAGCGGCGGTTCGAATTTTGCATGAGGTCGTGTGCAGCGCTCAAGAGACCTATCGAGTGATCACGTCCATCGGATTTCAGGAACAGACGCTTCCAAAAGGTCGCTATAAAGTCCTGCCAAACCATGTGGTCCACACGCGAGAAGGAGCGACCCACGCCTATGCGCCGGTGGACATAACGCCTGCGGAGATGGCGCGCCTTTTGAATGAGATTCGGAGCGAGGCCTTTCAAAAGGCCCATCCGGTGATGCAAGCGGCATATGCGCACTACGGACTTGTCGTCATTCATCCTTTCGCGGATGGGAACGGCCGCGTCGCGCGGGCACTGGCGTCGGCTTTCACCTATCGAGCGATTTCGATGCCGATCATGATTTTGTCGGAACATAAGAGCTCTTATCTAGACGCCTTGGAAGACGCCGACAGCGGTGACTATCAGTCATTTGTGGAATTCATGCTTGCGCGATCACTCGACACGATTGCGTTAGTGAATGAGAGTTTGCGTGGCGGGCATTCTCCAACGCCTGAACAGGGCGTGGAGGCAATTGATAGGTTATACACGACTAAGGGAGGTTACGATCAACTGGAAATTGACGCCCGTGGGGCAGCGCTCCAGAGTCTACTGATGGACGAGATGACCAAAGTATTCTCTAAGAACCCCTCTTCGAATCTGCGTTATCACGCGGGTTTTATTGACGGGGGAAGAGGGCCAGCTGACGCGACCCATCGTCTACCGCTTAGCGGCGCTCGAAGACTAGAGATTCGTCTTGATACGATTGCGCCCCCACAGGCCGTTTCGTTACGAACCTACCATCTGTTCTTGCCGAAAGATGCGGATGGCGGCGACGAAATCCGATTGGAACGCGCGGACAGCAAGGAGTCATTTATTGCCCGAGTCGATGAGCTTCTCCCTGCTGTTTCTGGCGTCCTGCAGATGCGCATTGCGATATTTGCAGATCGGGTCGCAGGTGCAATGCTCACAGAGCTGAAATCGACCATCGAGAGGGCGCTGAGGGGACGTTAAGCATGCTGCCTCTCAGTGCGCGCCGGGGGGTGGGGCGCTGTGGCTGGCGGGCTTTTTGAAGAGCCAGGCGCAGGCGGCGCAGATGAGAGCCAGAATCGCGGTCCAGCGGAAGACATCGACATAGGCGAGTTGGGCGGCCTGCTGCTGCAGGAGGCGGTAGATCAGGCCGACGGATCCGGGGCGGGCGTTGGCCGGGCCGATGCGATGGCCGAGGTATGTGGCGATGATGGCGGACTTCTGCTGCAGCACGGCGGAGCTGGGAGAGAGGTTCGCGCTGAGGTCGGTCTGGTGGGAATCGGCGCCGCGGATGAGGGCGGTGGTGGCCATGGCAATTCCAATGGACCCGCCGATGTTGCGCAGCATGTTGAAGAGGCCGGTGGCGTTGCCCATCTCGTTCCTGGAGATGGTGGCAGTGCACAGCGTGGACAGAGGCACGAAGACAAAGCTCAATGCGAAGCCCGTGAGGGTGATGGGAATGAGGAGCGTGTAGGGACCGATATCGAGATTGACCTCGCCGAAGATGAAGGCGCAGACGGCGAAACCGAGGAATCCGGCGCAGAGCAGCTTGCGGTTGTCGATGCGCGAACCGAGAATGCCGATGATGGGCGAGCCGACGAAGGAGCCCACGCCACGGGGAAAGACAACCAGTCCCGCGGTGAACGCCGTGTAGCCGAGAATCTCCTGATAGTAGAGCGGCAGGATGGCAATGGTGATGTAGATGCACATGCCCAGCATGGCAATCATCAGGCAACCGGTGCGGAAGTTGCGGTTTTTGAGGATGTGCAGGTCGAGAAGGCCTTTGGGATTGGACCAGGAGCGCCAGACCCACAGCAAGAAGGCGATGATGAGCGCGGCGACCGCCCAACGCACCCAGACAGCGCCGAACCAGTCGTCCTCCTGGCCCTTGTCGAGCACGATCTGCAGGCAGCCGGTCCAAATGGCGAGCAGGCCGAAGCCGATGTTGTCGAAGGGGCCGACTTTGGCGTTCTTGATATAGGGCGGGTCGTGGACGAAACGGCTGATCATGATGACGGCGAGAATTCCCACGGGAATGTTGATGTAAAAGGCGTAGCGCCAGCTCCAGGTGTCGGTGAGCCAGCCGCCCAGCGTGGGACCGAGCACGGGGGCAACCACGATTCCCAGGCCATAGGCGGCCATGGATTTTGAGCGGTCCTTGAGGGAAAAGCTTTCCAGCAGGATGGTTTGCGACAAAGGCTGCAAGGCGCCGCCACCTGCGCCCTGCAGGACGCGGGCAAGCAGGATAACGGCGAGCGACGGCGCCGCGCCGCAGAGGAACGAGGCGACGGTGAAGAGGATGACGCAGAAGAGGAGGAACCGCTTGCGGCCGAAGCGGCGGGCAAACCAGTTGGAGGCAGGGAGGATGACCGCGTTGGCGACCAGGTAGCTGGTGAGCACCCAGGTGGCCTCGGAGTTGGACGCGGAGAGCGAGCCGGCGATGTAGGGCAGGGCCACGGAGGCGATGGCCGTGTCGAGCACCTCCATGAAGGTGGGCAGCATGACCGAGACGGTGACCAGCCACGGATTGACGCCCTGGGTGAGCGGGTAACGAGCGTTAGCGGCGGCCGTAGTCATTCGACAGGGTTCCTTTGAGGGTAAACGATAGGCCGCGCCGCCCATGTGAATCGGACGACCGCGGCGAGAGAGAAAGCTCGCGGTCCTGTTCAAATTGTGGGCGCATGCCCATTCCTTGCTTGACACAATCGGCCGAGCCCTTGATGCTAAACAGTTCCGGCTTTTAGGTTTCCAGCCCAGGAGGAATCCAGGTTTTGCGGGTTCGCGTCTTCTACCACGACAAATGCTTCGATGGAGCTTGCTCAGCCTCGCTGTTCACGCGCTTCCATCGCGAGTGCATTACCAGGGACGCGAGCTACGAATATCACGGGCTGGTGCACCGTGCCGGGGCGCTGTTCGACGAGAGCGAGTTTACCGGTGACGAGAATGCGATCGTGGACTTCAAGTATTCGGCGTCGCCGCGGATCACATGGTGGTTCGATCACCACCAATCGGCGTTCCTGACTCCGGAGGACCACGAAAACTTTCTAGCTTGCCAGCGCGATCCGAGTTGCGCGTCGCGCAAGTTCTTCGATCCCAACTACACTTCGTGCACCAGTTTTCTGGCGCATATCGCCAAAACGCGCTATGGCTTCGATACGGCTCCCGTGGCGGAGCTGATTCATTGGGCCGACATTGTGGATGGCGCAAAGTATGAAAGCGCAGAAGCGGCTGTAGAGATGGCGGCGCCGGCCATGAAGCTGACGCTGATCATCGAGGCCACGGAGGATCCGGCGTTCATTCCGCGGTTGATTCCGCTGCTCACCGAGATGCCTCTGGAGGAAGTGCTGAGCCAGCCGTTTGTGGCAAGCCTGTTGCCGCCGCTGCTCGAGCGCCACCGGCAGGCGCTGGAGCTGATCCGCAGCCGTGCGGAGGAGCGCGATGGGACGATCTTCTTCGACATCACCGACTATCCGCTGGAAGGATTCAACAAGTTCATTCCGTACTATCTTTATCCGCGGGCCACTTACTCGATCGGGTTATCGAAGTCGAGCTTCCGCACCAAGGTGGCCGTGGGTTCGAATCCGTGGACCAAGGCCGACCCCAGGAAGATGGTGAACCTGGCGCAAATTTGCGAACGCTACGGCGGGGGCGGGCACGCGCGCGTGGGGGCGATCAGCTTTCCACCAGATAAGGAAGGGGAGGCGCGGGCGGCAGCTGAGGAGATTGTGGCGGAATTGAGAAAACAGGGAGTAGGGACTTAGGGACACGTCGCCTTCCACTTACGACGCCGGTATCGGGCGGTCGTGAGCGCTGACAATCCTGGTAGCGTCTCGTGGGTCTATGAGGCCCACAATCTGCACGATCGACGCGCGTGGCCGAATACCAAGCGAGGAACAGCGTGAGGCATGGGCACGTGCTGAATGGCTGTAGGAGAACCCGAACCAGTGACAGCAAACTGGGAATCCTCTGGCGATGCGCTGCAATGTCTTTCGCCGGATTTATCGGAGTCTCGAATGCCGGCTTCGCACAATGCCGCTTTCCGGTGACGCCGCACGAACCGACCATCACCTATCGATTCCATCCGGAAGTGACGCCGGCTGGTCTCGTCTTGCACGTTAGATTCTCGTTTCGGACGAGCGCGGATGGAACCCAGACGTTAGTCCTGCCAACGCAGTGGGCTGGAGAGGCGCTGCATGCCGTGACCAACCTGCGCGCGGTTTCCAGAGGTGCTTCGCTCGAGAAGGGTGCGGACGCAGACACGAGGATCGTCCGCGCTGCCCCGCACCGTTCCGTCGTCATTGCGTACGATCTCCAAAAGGATTGGAATGGGCCGCTGGTCAGCCCGCTCCAGTTCCACCCAGTCTTAATGCCCGAGTATGTTGAATTCACGGGAAGCAACGCGCTGGTGCGGCCAGAACTTGACGATCGGGCGACCGAAACAGCGAATTTCGACTGGCAAGCGCTTCCAACCACGTGGGTGTTGGCCACCAGCTTCGGCACGAGTGCTTCGGCGGCCGATCGCTGCCAAACCTATACCGGGTCCTGGAGGGACGTAGACGAGGGTCTCTACGCTGCCGGAGATTTCCGCGTCCATAGGTTTCAGATCAACGGCAGCCCTGCATTTCTTGCCGTGCGGGGCGTCTGGACTTTTTCCGATGACGATGCGGTCAAAGACGTTCAAAAAGTTGTCGGGATGGTTCGAACCTTCTGGCACGACGACAATTTCCCTTATTTTCTCGTCACACTCAGCCCCTACGACCAGGATCACGGCAGCAGCGATGGCAGCGCATTTACCAACGCGTTCTGGATGTTCGTGTCGCGTCTTGATTCATTCAGCGGGTTGCTTCCACAGCTTGCGCATGAGTCCTTTCATGCGTGGGACCCGAAGCGAATGGGATCGGAGCCGACGGGATACAGCGAGGATCTAATCAAATGGTTCCGGGAAGGTCCAACTGAATACTATGCCCAGTTGCTTACGTACAAAGCAGGTGAGTTGACGGCTTCGGAATACATCAATTCAATGAACATCGCTCTGCGCCGGTTTCCAATCTCGAATGATGAATACGTTCGCGGCCGGATCATATCGCTCTGGCTGGATGGCACAATCCGGAGAGAATCGCGCGGGCAGCACTCGCTCGACGATGTGATGTTCGATATGGTGCGAACGGGCGATCAGCCATACACCCTCGACCGCATTCTCGCAACGGCTGGGCAGTACCTCTCGCCCGAGTCACGCACCTTATTGGAACAAGCCGTGAGTCATCATGGGGATCTTCCGGCGCCCGAGCACCTGCCTATCCTCGGCGATTGTGCGCACGCATCTCTCGACGATGTACCGACCTTCGATCTCGGGTTCGACTTCGATCGTTCTCGATCCACAGGAACTGTCGCAGGAGTCGTCGAAAATGGGCCGGCTTTCAATGCGGGGCTTCGCGACGGGCAATCTCTTCTCGGCAACTCCTTCTACAAGGGGGACCCGGAACGCATGGCGAGATTCAAGGTTCACACGGATGCCGGGGATAAGCAGATCGACTTTTATCCCCGAGGTAAGACGATCCAAGCGTGGCAATACCACATCGACAAAAACAAGCAATGTCAACGGCCTTAGAACGGCGGGCAGCCGTGGGCCGGGGAGAACGGCCTTGCGCCCACCTCCACGGGTGGGGACAGCCCTGGGACCGGGAATAGACCCTATCATAGTGCGAAAGATGAGCGAGACCCTTTTTGTCTACGGGACGTTGCGGCCGGGGCGCGAGCCGGCAGAGATTGCGGGCGCAGTCGCGAAGCTGCGGGCTGTGGGCGAGGGCTTTGTTTCCGGCGCGCTCTACGATCTGGGCGGCTACCCCGGCGCAGTGCCCGATGCCAAGGCAAAAGGCAGGATTGCAGGCACGGTGATGGAGTTGCCGGAAGACGAGAGCGTTCTCGAGCGGCTCGACGCTTACGAGGGCTTTGACCCGGAGGCTCCGGAGACGAGCGAATTTGTTCGCGTGCGGCAGACTGTGGAGCTGAAGATGGGCGGAACGGTGGAGTGCTGGATCTATTGCTACAACCGGAAGACGGATCGTCTGAGCCGGATTGAAGACCGAGGGAGTTTGACAAGTCGTTGGCGGCGGCGAGAAGAACGCTGAGCGGGCGCCGTAAAGCGCGGGCTAGCCTGCCAGAATTCGGTTGAGGCCGCCATTGAGCAGCCAAAGCTGGAGGATGCCGAGGGCGTGCAGGCAGGTGACTTGCCCGCAAACGCCAGCCACGGTTGCACGATGCTTCAGCAAGACCCAGGCGAACAAGCCGTCAAGCAGGAACTGGCCATGGAGCAAAATCGACGGCAGTGCCTGGACGATTCTGCTTGCCTTCTCGACGAGGAACTGGGCAAAAAGCGGCAGCGACGGAAGCGCCCGAGCCATTCGGCCGGCCAACGCGACTTCAGGCCGGGAGGCCAGCGTGAAGAAGGGAAAGACCGCCGGCATCGCCCAGGGTGCGCGACCGGCCACGAACGCCTTCGCAGCGGGGGCGAACCCCCAAAGAAGCAGGCCAGCCGCCACGGGCCAGAGGCTGACCCACAGCCGCAACTCGCGAGCGATCTGCTCATTTCGCAGGTTTCTGAAGAAGGCCGCACGGTGTGCTGCCAGCTCCCGCCGCTCTGTCTCGACCGCAAGATACAGATCGCGACCGCGTTTCTGCTTTGCCGGGCCGGCAAACTCGTGGGCGATTTCAAGGTTCATAGGCATGACCAGAAAGTGGCCGACGGATGCAACTTCTGGGGGATTGACCTAGTGTGCGGCCTGTGACCCCTGTTTGGCAACGGAAAACGGCTTTTTTTCTCAGTGCCACATTGGGAAGCACCATGCTGATCGAACTATGGGAGCGCCTGCGCGGCTACCCCGGCAAAGTGCCCGATCCCAAGGCAAAAGGCGGGATTGCAGGCACGGCGATGGAGTTGCCGGAAGACGAGAGCGTGCTGCGGCGGCTCGACGCTTACGAGGGCTTTGACCCGGAGGCTCCGGAGAAAAGCGAGTTTGTTCGCGTGCGGCAAACCGTGGAATTGAAGACGGGCGGAACGGTGGAGTGCTGGTTTTATCGGTACAACCTGCCGGCAAGCTCAACACAGGTCATCGCTAGCGGTGCATGGAAGAAGTAGGTCGCGCGGACGTTATTCTGCTCGAAGCGCCGGCTACCGCCAGCCGCATTTCCACAAGAATAAACATTTCGCAGCGCCAGCCCTCGTCGCCGAAGGGTCGCAGGTCCCGGCTGGCTGGCCGGTGATCGTGATGATACCAGCCGACTGCGAAACCCGCGGATACGACTTATCAGCCGGCTCGCAGTAAAACGGTTCGGTCAGCTCGTACCTATAGACTATGCGAAATTGCGTTGTACCCGCGGTACAGCCGTTGCATTCGAATTGCGTTTGTTTCGCGCTTTCGGCAGCACCCGCTCTGAGCATCGGAGGACCGCTAACGGCCTCCGCCGAATCGACGGTACCGTCTTGCCGAAGCGTGATGTTCAACTCCACCTGTCCGTACACAAAAGCAGCTAGAGCCATTGGAGGGTACAAGGGTGGTGGCAGCTTGATTACCGCGGGTTCGCTTTGGGGTGCGCCTCCCGAGGGAGGATTTTGAGCAAATGCCGCAGACAAAAGCACGCTCGATAAAAGAACCCTCGCAAGCCGTCTCATGTGCGGGAGTATAGGCTAAGCTGCACGCTTTCTTTTCCACTGCCGCGTCATAGCCCCAGCTCGCTGGCGCGTTTTTTCATGGCCTCGACGCAGAAGGCAATGTGGGCGTCGAGTTCGACGCCCAGCTCGGCCGCGCCCTGCACGATGTCCTCGCGGTGGACGCCGCGGGCGAAGGCCTTGTCTTTCATCTTCTTTTTCACGCTGGGAACCTCAACGTCGGCGATCGCTTTCGTCGGCTTGACCAGGGCGCAGGCGGTGAGGAAGCCGGCCAGCTCGTCGCAAGCAAAGAGGGCCTTGGCGAGGTGGGAAGAGCGCGGCACGCCGGAGTAGCCGGCGTGGCCCAGGATGGCGGTGCGGAGTTCTTCGGGCCAGCCCAGCCGCTCCAGTTCGCGAACGCCGACGAAGGGGTGCTCTTCGGCCGTGGGATGGCGCTCGTAATCGAAGTCGTGGAGGAGGGCGGTGGTGGAGTAGAGCTCGACGAGCGCGGCGCGTGCATCGCCCTCGAGCCCGAGCCGGTTGGCCTCCTGCTCCCCGCAGGCCACTACGCAGGCTTCAACGGCGAGCGCGTGCTTGCGCAAGCTTTCGCTCTGGGTCCATTCGGTGAGCAGTTGCCAGGCTTGTTCCCGTGCATAGCTTGGGTTTGCGGCGGCCATTCTTGTCTCCTGTTGATCAAACTGGTTCGTGTTTTATCGGGTTTCCACGCGTCTAATCGTGCTTTCTTCGGTTTGTCCCTAAATTTCTACTTGACAATTATGGTTCATTCGTTGAAAGTAGCACCAATCGAGGTGCAACAAAGCACCCCGGAGTCCTACGCTCTGGCACTCCGCGCATCCAGAATGGCTACTTCCTTAGTAGGCGTGGAAACACGCGAAGTGGTGCGGTGTGAATACTGCAGGCTGATGCAGTATAGAACCATCAACTCCCTTTGCAGAAGGTGTCGCAGGCCGCTCGATATCGAGGAGCCGGTGTATTTGGCCCCGCGTCTGGTGACGAGCCTACCCGCGCCGGATGACGTCAGGGCTGGACTGCAGGTAGCCGCACAAGTGCGCGAACTGCGCCGGGCGCGCCACCTGAGCCAGCGGCAACTGGCGGGGCGGATGCTGGTGCCGCGCACCTACATCTCCAAGATCGAGAACGGCAAGGCGATCCCCACGCTGGGTTCTCTGGAGCGGCTAGCCACGGCCCTTGGCGTGGAAATGCGCCAACTGGTTCGCGACGCGCGCAGCCGCCGCGATGAAGAGGTTACATCGATTCTGGGCGATCCTTTCCTGGCCGAGATTGCCGCGCTGCTGCCGCACCTGGATTCGCTGCATCGGACGCTGCTTTCGAGTGCCGTGCGGGACGCCGCCATAGGCCGCCGCCGTACTGCGTAGTGCTTTGCTGCGCTTAGGGCGCACGGCGCCGGAGTCTTTTGGGCGCGATCCCTCGCACGACTGGTGGCAGGCGCTGGGGCTCATGCGGTCTTGCTGCTCGACCGTGCCGGGAAGACGCCGGACCATTGTGGCACACCGGCGCAGGCGGCGCAGAGATCCTGCGTTGCAGAATTCCCAAAAATGCATTACGGTCGAAGGTGTGACTCCTCGGATCCGGCCGCTGATGATTCATTCCGGCCGGATATTCGTTTACGCGATGAATGGTTCCTTGCTCGAATCAGGCGTGAACGCCGTCGGCGCCACTTGGGGACGCCCCGTGGGCGCCCGCGTGGAAACCGCAAATGCGACCTTCAGGCGAGTTCTTGTCTTCGTCTCCCACACTGCGCATCGATGAGCTGACCGCGGAGGAGCGCGCCGTTTATGCGACGCTGAAGCCCGAACGGCTGCCCCAGCACGTGGCCATCATCATGGATGGCAACGGCCGGTGGGCCAGCCGCCGCTCGCTCAAGCGGTTTTTGGGCCATCAGCGGGGGGCCGAGACGGTGCAACAGGTGACGGAAACGGCGGCTCGAATCGGCTTGCCCTGGCTGACGCTCTACGCCTTTTCCCTGGAAAACAATCTGCGCCGGCCACGCGCCGAGGTAAGCTTCCTGATGCGCCTGCTGAAGACCTATTTGGACAACAATCTGCAGCGCATGAAGGACAACAACATCCGCATGCGGTACATTGGGCGCACGCACGACCTGGCGCACGACGTGCAGGAGAAGATGTTTTATGTCGAGGAGGCCACGGCGCGGAACACCGGCACGACACTGACGCTGGCCTTGAACTACGGCGGAAGATCGGAGCTGGTGGACGCCTTTCGCGGACTTGCGGCGGAGATGAAGGTCAAGCACCTGAGCCCCGACCACATCAGCGAAGAAGACATTCGCCGCCATCTCTATACGTCGTATATGCCCGATCCCGACCTGCTGATCCGGACCTCGGGCGAGCAGCGCATCTCCAACTTCCTGCTGTGGCAGATCGCCTACACCGAGATTTTCGTCACGGATCGGTATTGGCCGGACTTCCGGGGGATTCACCTGCTGGAGGCCATCGCAGACTTCCAGCGGCGGGAACGCCGCTACGGGGGGATCGGCGAAGACGGCGGCGAAGTGGAAGAGGATCCCGAGCGGATCGGGATCGCGGTGAGCTGAGGGGCTCGCGCCCAACCAACCTGACTGCAGCGTTATCCTTCATTCTGTGATAGAAATACTTGCGATCTCCGGCTACCGGTCGCTACGGAATCTCGTATTGCCGATGAGCCGGCTGAATCTTGTCACCGGCGCGAATGGCACGGGGAAATCCAGCTTGTATCGGGCCTTGCGCCTGCTCGGCGATGCGGCACTCAACACCGTGGTCGCATCGCTCGCACGCGAAGGTGGCCTTCCGTCGACGTTATGGGCTGGGCCAGAGAAAATCGGCAGCAGGGTTCGCCAAGGGGAGTTCGATGTCGAGCCAACGGTCATGCAAGAATCGGTCAGCCTGAAGCTGGGATTTGCCGGACAGCCGTACAGTTACTGCATTGACTTGGGCTACCCTCCACCGTCCCAAGCCGCTTTTCCTCTCGACCCGGCAATCAAGCGCGAATGCATCTGGCATGGAAGCCTTTATCGCAGAGCCGTCGTCCTGGTCGACCGCCGCAATCGCGTGGTCCAACTCTTTTCGACAAAAGATGAAGAAGCTGCACTGCTCACCAAGGACCTCAACTCCACCGACAGCATGCTCGCGACGATTGCCGATCCTCAGCGCGCTCCGGAGATGTTGGCAGTACGCGAGTCGATCCGTAGCTGGAGATTCTACGATGGCTTTCGCAGTGACCTGACTTCACCGGCGCGCGTTCCTCAGATTGGAACCTTCACGCCCGTTCTCAGCAATGATGGCGCCGACCTGCCCGCGGCCTTGGAGACGATCAACCAATTCGGCGACTCCGAAGCCCTCAAATGTACCGTCGACGATGCCTTTCCAGGCAGTCAAATCGAGATCCAGGTCCAAGCGGGCCGATTCGAGGTTCAATTGCGCCAGCATGGCCTCTTGCGCCCCTTATCGGCTGCCGAACTTTCCGATGGGACGTTGCGCTTTCTCCTTTGGACGGCGGCTTTACTTACGCCACGTCCCCCGGAGTTGATGGTGCTCAACGAGCCGGAGACCAGTTTGCATCCTGATCTGCTCCCCGCCCTCTCGCGCCTGATTGCTCACGCCTCGGAGCAGGCCCAGGTGGTTGTTGTGTCGCATTCTCTTCCACTGATCGAGGCTCTTGAACGGACCGCAAACTGCCGTCGCATGCATTTGGAAAAGTCCTTCGGAGAAACCAAAGTCGCCGGGGCAGCTCTTTTCGACACCCCACGATGGGAGTGGCCCTCGCGCTAGCTGAGGCAACGCTACGGGTCTTCCAAATCTTCGGTAACCCCTACATTCCGCCCCGGCGGTGTATTCTCAACCCTGAATGAAACGCGTCATTACCGCGGTTGTTCTGATTCCCATTGTCCTCGTTCTGGTGTTTCTTTCGCCCCGGTGGCAGTGGCTGTTTACGCTGGCCGTGGCCGGGGTTGCGGCGCTCGCCGGATGGGAGTATCTGGGCCTGACGCGTAAGTGCGGGGCAAATCCGCCGCGGATTGCGACGCTGGTGGCCCTTCTGGCGCTGTTTGCCGTCGATTTTCAATGGCCCGACCTGATTCCGGCCCTGTTCGGCATTCTGGGCCTCGGCTTGCTGGTGTATTGCACCTTCTTCAAGCCGGTTGCAGAAACGATTGCCGATGCGTCTGCGTCGATTTTTTGCCTGCTCTATACGGGGCTTACGCTGATCGCCCTGCCGACGCTGCGCGAGCAGAGCAATGGACCCTCACTGGTGGCGTTTTTGCTGTGCGTGGTATGGGTTGGAGACACGGCCGCTTACTACGTGGGCCGCGCGTGGGGGCGGCACAAGATGGCGCCATCGCTGAGCCCGAACAAGACCTGGGAAGGCGCCGCAGCATCCGTGGCTGGAAGCGTGCTGGTTGCGGCGGCGCTCGTAGAGCTGGCGGCTTTGTTGCAGCAGCCGTGGAATTCGGCCGTTCTCGCCTGGCTTGAGCGGGCAAGTCCCTCAGCAGTGCTTTCGTATCCGGACGATTGGTGGTACTGGCTGGGGTTGGCCGTGGTGGTGAATGTGGCCGGACAGGTGGGCGATCTGGCTGAGTCGGCGCTGAAGCGATCGGCGGGGGTGAAGGATTCCGGCAACCTGCTACCGGGTCACGGCGGAGTGCTTGACCGCATCGACGCGCTGCTGCTGGCGGCTCCGGTGCTGTGGTACGCACAGGTGATTTACCAGCGGTTCTAAAGCAGCTCCTAGCTTCTAGCCGCTAGCCTCCGGTAC
>Ga0182027_10000089_pt1 | contig 136267 bp, 108 predicted proteins | sample 712E1DmetaG_FD_121300 | JGI IMG/M metagenome (GOLD analysis project Ga0182027, IMG submission 121300) | Permafrost microbial communities from Stordalen Mire, Sweden - 712E1D metaG (Illumina Assembly) | ecosystem: Environmental > Terrestrial > Soil > Wetlands > Permafrost | place: Sweden...
ATCAACTCCATAAGAGTTGAACTCGTTTCAGTTTTCAAAGAACACAATCCACTTTGGATCTAAAAAAATATTGTAACAAGCTTTGCTTCAGCTTATAGTGACTTTTTCAGTGAGAACTAAGTAGTTACGATGAATTAGTAAATATTAATGAGCCCAAGATAGAGGTTGGTCTGGTTCTCATGAATAGAATTCCTTATTGCTACAACACTCATTCCGTCCCGCGCGATATCGGGTGGGGACGATTCGAGAAACGAAACAACCCAGAAACGCACTCAAAGAAGCTTTTCAGAAACGCTTCTGCTTTCTTTTTAAACAGAGTGCTCGGTGAGACAGTTCCAGAAAGCTTTTGATACAGTATAGAAAGATCCATCCTATAGAGATGTGTAGTTTAGCAGTAAATACTGAGGATTTCCTGCATTGCGTGGCTGATTCCCTTTTTAAAGTGCCGCATCGCTGCTTCATCAGTGCCAAACATAGCGGTGAGTTCTATAAATGAGAGGAGCTTACTCTTAACCTTTTTCTTCACCGTTGTATCAACACGACCTGTGACAACGATGATTTCTTTTCGTTGGCGCAGTGCTTCGCCGACCAGCACGCCTGTTGCTTTTTCCAACAAGCTCTGCGCATCGAAGCGCCCTTCTCCCGTCACAATCACATCAGAGCTCGCTACAGCTTCTTTTAAGTGAAGCGTGCGATACATGAAATCGCGCGAGCGAATTATCCGCAAAGGAGATATCAGAGAAAGGCCAATACAAAGTCCGCCGCCTGCACCGACCATGCGACGTCGAAGATCTATGCCATGTTGCAGGCGGAGAATGCGGAGAATATTTTTGGTTCCCTGCTCCAGCACCAACACGTCTTGATCAGTCGCTCCTTTTTGCCGGGCAAACACATGCGCGGTTCCAATTCTGCCGGCAAGCGGAATTCGAACGTCCAGAACAGCGTCAATGATATAGGGCGCCCGTGTTGGAAGAACAATCCGTGCAACACTGGGATACTGTGCAGGTTCGATGTCCAGTTCGCTTCCTCGTGCATCAAACAGCCGTAATCCGAATGGCCGGCAGAGTCCGAGTCCAAGATCATTGGTCGCTGTACCGCCAACACCGATCACCACATGAGACGTGTGTCTGCAGGCGTGAAGCAATCTCCCAAGATTTTCGGTGTTTAAGTGAAGCGGATCTCGCGCCATCTGCGGCACGTTTTTGAGCCCGATGATATTCGCCGACTCAAGATATCGCGTGCGCGAGATCGGATCCCATGCGAATTCCGCGGCCGTCGCCTTGTCATCATAGCAGCGGCGGATCGTCTGTGATGTGAGCTGCAGCGGCAGTACTGCAGCACAGGCCCGGACGAAGCCATCCCCGCCATCCGAAAGAGGAAGGACCCTTGCGTCTATTCCTCTCTTCGCACATTCTCTCCGCATCAGTTCTGCAACGACACAAGATTGAGCACACTCTTTGAAACTGTTTGGAGCCAATAAAAGTCTCATTGCTTTTTCCGCATTCCTGAGAAAACCAATGGCTAGCGAATTGAAACGCAGATGTGCTGCACGGAGGCAGAGCCACATACACAAACGGGCTCGCAAAGAGCCCGCAGCTATCAGTGCCGAAAAGGGGACTCGAACCCCTACAGGCTTTCGCCCACCAGCTCCTAAGGCTGGCGTGTCTGCCAATTCCACCATTTCGGCGGCAGAAACAATTCGTTGTAAGCAATTTCTATTTCGTTCCAAAAGGTACGCAATATCTAAATTCCCTTCAACCTCTTAATAAATTCCACTTCTTTCTACAGTGCCATGACTCTATTTACGATTTGTATCTCGATTCATCGTGGAAGCCATTCGGCGGAGATCCGCTTGCCGGCAAGGATCTCGCACACCGACACCGTACCCGGCAGGAATGTGATAAATTCTCCAGTCAGATGTGAAAGGAAATGAGGCACCAAAGAGTGAGCGCATTCTAAAGATCTGAATGGATATCGCACACCTGCACTCAGCGCAGATCTATTTCCGGTACTTCGAGATAAATTCTTCCACCTCCGGCACGCCTCCCTGAAATATTAAATATCCGTTGCTCGGTTCTCGTTCTGTAATTTCCCCCGCAATCGGAGTGAGCATGATCTTCTGCACCTTCGCCAGATCGTTTGTTTGTCCAAGCGCCCAACCAAGTTTCATGTATGCAACCTCGGGAAGCATGTTCGCCGTTGGGACTACACCAAGTTCCATCATATCGCGACCAGTGTCGTACACATACATCTGCACATAGCCCCATAGCGTTTGAACTGTCATATACACGGCAATGTTCTTTTCTTTCGCCTTCTTCAAGGCAGGGTATAGTGGCTTGTTCACATGACCCAATCCCGTCCCGGCAATGACAATACCTCTATATCTGTTGTCGATGAGCGATTCGATGATATCCGGCTGCATGTTCGGATAATAATAGACGATCGCGACTTTTTCCTCAAACACCGCATTTAAGATAACGTCCCGGTCTGTTCTTCGCCGCTTGTAGTCGTTGCGAACAGGCGTGATAGATTCTCTGCTGACCATGGCAATCGGAATATCGCCGATCGTCCGAAATGTCGATCGGTAACTTGAATGCATCTTGCGCACTCGCGTGCCGCGATGGAGCAGTCCATATTCATCAGAGGTTGGCCCGAACATACAGACCATCACCTCGGCAATGTCACTCTCCGCCGCTGTTTTAACGCTATGCATCAGATTTAGCGCCGCATCGGACGATGGGCGATCGCTCGATCGTTGAGATCCGACAAGGACAATTGGTACGGGAGGGTTCTGCACCATGAATGAAAGAATTGCCGCCGTGTGATGCATGGTATCCGTACCGTGGCCGACCACTATTCCATGGACTCCCTTTTTGATTTCCCTCGCAATGGCCTCGGCCGTTCCCTTCCATTGTTCCGGGCCCATGTTCTCGGAAAACACTCCATACAACTTCTCTGTCTCCAGATTGCAGATGTCGGCCAGTTCCGGAACCGATCCATACAATTCACCCGGAGAGAATGCCGGTATCACTGCCCCGGTTCGGTAGTCCAACCGGCTGGCAATCGTCCCTCCGGTTCCAAGCAATTTCACATTTGGCTTTTTCGGATCGAATGGAAATTCTTTTTCAGGAATTCTATAGTGCGCCTCTTTTCTGCCAAGGATCCTGATACCGCGCACGCGTGCCGCTGCGATACCGATGTTGTATCCAACATGCAATTTGAGAACAATGTGGAGAGGATCGGCCGTCTCGGAGCGCGGCAGAATAATACCACTAAATATTCCTTTCTCCGTTTTAATTTCAACATCGCTCCAGATCTTCGCATCAAATTGCTCCAATACCTTTAGAGATTCCCCTCGGTAGCCTTTGAAGTCGTCGTTTTGTGCCATTGTCATAACTCCGATTCAATCTGTTCGAGGACGACTGCACTTCCTACTCTGCCGCGCAATTTCTTCATCACTATGCCCATAAGAATCTCACTTTTCTTTTCTTCATGCCGCACCCGGATGCCCGCAAGCGTAACTTTCGCTTCTTTGATCACATCCTGAACTTCTTCGCGTGCACAGGATTGTGGAAGCTGTTCCTCAGAGAAAGAACCATGTTCTGCCGCTCTTCTGCACACAAAGAAAAGTGCATCCTGCGGAATCATTCCCTGCCTGTATGCTGAGAAAATTGCCTTAAATGTGTTTTCGTCAAGCGCCTGCACAGCCAGTCCGTTCTTCTTCAGTCGCTTTGGATATTGGATGAGCACTGCAGCTGCGAGTTTTGCGGAGATATTCCACTTGCCGACAAACGTTTCGAAAAGTGGAGAAAAGTGCGAGACCGACAAATCCTGGATCAAATCTTCAGGCACCCCCAGTTTTCTGTACCGGTCATCCCGTGTCCAGAAATTTATGGGAAGCCACTCCCGAATTCGTTCGCGACGATCATCCGTAATCCGCTTTGGAGGAAGATCTGTATCGGGATACATTCGATCGGCGCCTGGAAGAATGCGCTCGAACCCATTCGTCCCGTCGCGAAGCGCCTGCCGTGTCTCCGAAGGGATTCCAACTGTTGCCTCCTTCGCCCGTATTACGATTTCTTTGGCAGCGGTCTCCACATCCTGCTTGCTCCCCCAGACAAGAACCATTGTGTCATCGTCGGTCGCACCGATCGTCTTCTTCACGGCATGCCATTCTGCGGTCGAGATCGATTCGCTCGGACTGTCAGAGTGAAGAATATTCGGAAGAGTAGAAAGGCATGCAATAACACGAACTCTATCTGATATCTCCTTTGAAAAATAAGTGTCTGTTTGCGTTTGCCAGCGGAGCAACCCACGGTACCCCTTCAGCACAACACACTGCACCATCATCCCCGCCGCAATTGCGTATTGAAGGGGCTGATAGAGCGTTTTTCGGAGAAGCTTGGTAACGTTGTCATTGGTTGAGGCGAAGGAGTGTTTGGTAATTCCGCGCGTATGAAGTTCCTCGCGCAGGCGGAGAAGATTCCACTGTCGTTTCGCCTCGTTGTAGGTGAGCCGAGGAATATGAGGAAGCCGGGGAACGCCCTTGATCTCTATTCTGGTCCCTCCGGTCACACTCACGTTCACATCCTGCCGCGCCGAACCGATACCGGTGCGCACTTTGCCTGTGCTTCTCACCATCCATCGACACAACTCGCCAACCTCAGCAACTTCCCGCGGAGTCTTCATGTCGGGTGCTGTGACGGTTTCTATCAACGGCATGCCAAGCCTGTCCGCAAGGTGCACTCTCAGATGGCCTATATCGCTCACTTCTCTGCAGGAATCTTCTTCGATCGAGAGTTGCACCACACCAACTTCTCTGCCTTTGTAAGGGATCGAACCGTTGAGACATACAATCGAAGTCCGCTGGAATCCTGTAGGAATGCTGCCGTCAAGATATTGTTTCCGCGCGATGTGCACTTCATCCACAAGATCGCAGCCGTACATCATACCGATGCCCAGCGCAATATCCAGAGCGTCTTCATTGATTTGAAACGGAGGTGTATCATCCATCTCATAGGTGCAGACGGTATTCCGATTGATGCGGTAGACGATTTCTTTTTTTGTTTTGAATTCCATCAGCGCCGTGCCGTCATATTCACCCAGTTCCGAGAGTGTCGGCCGCATATGACGCAGGATCTCTGCGTCGTACCGCTCGCTGTAGCGTCCGGCCGGACAGCGGCAGAACAGCTTCTTTTCCGTGAGCAGTTGCTGATGGATTTCCAGCCCCGATTTGAATCCGACTGTTGCGTAGTCGTCTTCGGCCATTTCATAAAACGGTTTGAAGAGAAACTCTTTCATGTCTTCAAGGGATGATGTTCCGTCGAGTTAGCGGTGCGGCAAGATCTCAGCAAGGATTCTGAGTAGGGTGGTGCATTTCACTAACAGCAAAAATAATCGGGTACATCAACCCCTACAGATACTCCTTCAATCGCTGCCAGAGTTTGGGCAGCGGCTCTTTGGAATCACGGCAGACATAAATCCTCTTGATGCGATTTTCATCATCGACGTACGGAAACTCGTACGTGGCGCACAAGGTGACCGAGTGAAAAAACGATTCGGCGCGCGCCTTTCCTGAAACGATGACAATCATTACCTTCCCCGAATATTGCCGCGGCCCCCATAGCCAGTAACTCATGTGGCGGCCGATGGTTTTGGGCAACCCCAATGCAGGACCGAAATAGTCAACAGCACCCGATTCCCCGTAGTGGAAGCCGAGTATTCCGCACTTGGCCCGATCGGAATCTGGAAGCGTACGATACACAGACGCCACTGTTTCCGAAAATTCCGCCCAGCCGATTCGTTGTCCGAAATATCCGGGAATCGATTTCGCGTCATTGTGTTCCATGTGAACTTTTTCCCCCAGTCCCCATATTTGTGCATAGGAAATAAACGAATCGACCGGAAGCATGGGAAGGCCGAACGGAAGCGTTGCCGCACCCAGCAGGACGATCGGAACTACAACGGCAGTCCGCCACCATCGTCTCTTCCCCGCCTCCGTCCACCGATCGAGAGCAACAGAGCCGGCGGCCAGCAGCAGCGGAAGTGCCGGCAGGAAGTAATAGAATTTCGAATGGTTCATAAGATACACAACATAGAAGACCACAATCGCAATTGCCAACGGCCGCATGCTCACCGGTCTCGTGCGCCGGGCCAATTCGATGATTCCCGCTACCCATAGGGGAAGAAGAAGGGGATTCGTTGCAAACGCAAGCTGACGGACAATGGTAAACAGAGAAAGATTCAGATTCTTGGCGGCGGCGTTGCGAATGAATTCGCGCGTGGGCCAGTCGTTGAAGATTTGCCAGAGCACATGCGGAATAAACATTGTGAGTGCAATCGCTACCGCGATGTAGGGATCGCGCGTGCGGAGCAATCGCCGTTGAGAACTCAGCAGAATCCCAACAACAAGTCCGAACGCAAAGACAATCATCGTGTACTTTGTGTTCATCCCCACTCCGACCACAACACCCAGCGCAATCCACAGCGGACCAGATGGCTTCTGCAAGACGAGAATGAAGAGATAAGACGCCAGTGTGACGAACAGGATATCGTAGGCGTTCGGCGAATCGTAGCCGAACATCACCCAGAACACGGCCCCGCATAGAATGGAAAGCGACGCAAGCGACGCGGCAAATCGTTTTCCACCAAGAGCCCGGGCAATTAATGCAGTGACCACAACGGATCCGGCACCCGCAAGTGCCGGGAACAGACGCAAGGCATACGTAGAAATACAGCTCATCCGTAAAGATGCCGTAATTGTTCGCCGTGACCATCAAGAGTGAGAACGCCCCAAGCGCAAAGGCGAAGGGCAACGCGAGATATTCCAACCGCTTCGCTCTCGTTCCTATCGTATTCAAAGGCGCCGACTCCATTTACTTTTTTATTTCAACCTTCCGTATAAATGCAATCGTCTTTGCCGGTGATGACATCGTGGGCAATTTCATCCAGTCTTTATATGCATCCTCCAACTGACTTTCTTTGCTCGGATCCAAGGCGGCGGTCGTCATATCAATAAAATATTGACGCATTGATACGACCATTTCTTTATCGCCCACCTGGCCGTGACCGGGAATAATTTTACTGTCTCCCCAGCGGCTCAGAATAACGTCCAGGGCGTGTATCCATTGGGATACTTTTGCGCCGCTTTCTTCCTTTAACACCGGATTGACCCGATTGAAAATCAAATCTCCGGTAAATAAAACGTTATGGTTCGACAGATAGACAACAAGATCGTGGAGCGTATGAGCTTGTCCAAGATTATAGAGGTGCACTTTCTCATTGCCGAGATCGAGCAATAGACTGTCCTTTACAATATCCGTTGGTTGGTTTTCTGCTTCGATATTCTTTTGAAGAAATTCTTTGTCATAATTCCCAATATAGATTCTGCTACCTTTGAAAAATTTGTTCCCCCGTACGTGGTCTTGGTGATAGTGCGTGTTGATTACGATAATTGGCTTGGGGCCTGCCTTTTCCTTGGCGAATTTGTACAGATCTTCAGAGCTGCCCATCATTTTTGTGTCGACGACAACCACAGCGCTATCGCCTATAATGATTCCGCTATTCCCTCCGCCCCCCAGCATGAGTGTCAGGCTCGGATCAAGCGTGACTGTTTCTGTCTGCGTCATGGAGTGGATTGCCGGATAGAATACGATGAATGTCCCAACAACGACAACGAGCAATGTTATTCCGATGCCGATCAGTATTTTCTTCTTCATGGTTTTGCCTTTCATCTGGGGTTAGTATGCCATCGATTGCATCCGGTGAACAGAAAATATCCAAAACACAGCGGGTGATTCAGGCGCTTAACAATCGCTCTGTTCTCTATGTCACACATATCTTTGTTCTTTTTCCATTGAACCCTATCACACAATTACCGCCTTGCGATGCGAACTATTACAAAGTCTAAAGACGCGGGCGAAAACCCCCTTTTGCCACAAAGACTCCAAGAAAGACCTTGGTCACACTCTTACCGATTGAATCCGTCCGAGTAGTGTTCGATGTAAAACTTATCCGTCAAATACTTGTTTCTCCACGCAGCATTAAGTCTATCGAGAATGAGGCCTTCACCAAATCCAAGAGCATAAAAACATTCACGCTGATAATCGCTCAAACGCCATAACGTGATTCGGTGCACCATATTCTTGTAGAGTGCTTGATGGTATCTTCTGAATGAAACATAGTCGGGAAGTTTCGAGACTTCTTTTGATGGCTCATAGTCGTCGAGAAGTTCCAGAAACTTGTATTCGGTATAGCGGGCTAATCCTTCCTGCCAGATTTGGAACGAAAAATAACGGTAGTCTGCAGGCTTCAGAAGTTGTTGAAGCCGTTTTCTCTCGGAGACATACACTTTGAAGTGCACATCAAAGGAATCCGCACTAATCGCCGAAAGCGTCTGTGAGAGAGCCCGACTGTAATTCTTGTATTGAAGCCCGATGATGCTGTCAGCGTACGGAAACGGATAGTTGAGCATCCACATTCCCGTTTTGTCTCCACCGGAGAGGTCCAGTTGATTCACCGCCGTGTAGTAGTCGGGAGTTGAATTCACATACTGATGGAAATGCTCGTGCAACAGCGTGACAATCCATTCTGATGTGCTCTTCCCGGTATTCTCCGGCGTTCCCATGACGATGGTATTCACTCCGTTGACCGCCGGAAACGTAGCCAAAAAATGCTTGTCAAAAACGGCCTTTCGATAGTAGACTTGTGAACAGAGAACAGAATCATAACCGAGTGTTATAAAGTCCTCTGATGGTGACGGGTGGTTGACCAGAAATTCAACACTATCGGCTACAAGAATGATGGCAAACGGAGCTGCGTTCATGCCGGCCCATATCTTTTCGCCATAGATCCTTGAAATATTGACCGCCTCTCTGATTCTTACTCTGTCCACCATCCTCATCTCGATCTTTGACTGACTGAGACATGGAAGCGCCAGGGCGGCTAAAAGAAGCAAGAGTGTGGGTATTTTCGTTGGCGTTGTGATCATTTTGTTCTCCGAAAGCTTGTTGGGATGAGTTCTCTCTCGTTCCCGAGATCTGCTTGTGAACGTTGTTCTCAGAACTTTGTTACGTTGTTCTTCCTATGAGCAAAGACCACAAGAACTTTTGCAATATCACCGATTTTGCCACATAAGTCAAACAGACTTGTTGTGCATCGTTCGCAAACTGGAACGTGGGAGTAAGATGAAAGTCTCCCCCGTTAAGTCATGGGTTAATGGGTACGTCCGGCGAATCCTACGCAATAATGGTTCTTTGTGTGCGGTGGTAGAAACGTTTAGCGATCTGTTTTTTCACCGGTTGCGAAACTCTAATCCACGCTTGGGGATCGCAGAAGATACAGAATGCTGTCCCGCACACTATATATGACGTACGACGACAGATCGATGAGAAAAAGAAAGGCTATGGTCTCCGCAATTGGACCGGTTTTGGGCTTTTGTCTGAGCATGTTGAAAAACGATGCACACCCCCTTGGCACCATGATATATCCAACGGACAGGAAACATATCCAGCAGGGAAAGGAACTCGACAGTATAAATGATTTGCCGAAGGGCTCCGTGGCTTTTGAAAAGAGAATCGGAAACATGTTTCGTCCACCTCAATAGTCAAAGTGGATCAGCCATTGTATTGTGAATCGGGCAAGGATTGCTGAATGTAATATGTCCCACTCCGGATCGGCATTTCCATATATTGGGGCTGACGTTTACAAGCTCGGAATGGAAGTCAATGTTTTGAGCATCAATCTGTTCAATTATCTCTACAAGAGAAATATTCTCTGCCGGCAATGCTTTTAAATTGTATCTATAGACGATATCCGCTTCGTTGCTGTGAAGTATTTGTTTTAAATATTCAGGGAAAAAAAGTCCGACAATTTCTCCCCGATCTTTGACAATAAGAAAATCATACTTCCCCTTTTCGGCGAGCGCAGCGGCTTTCTGAGCGCAAAAAGCAGAGTCTATTTCAACAAAATGCAGGTTTTGAATATTCCCCGGCATTTGGGAAGTGTGTAGGGAAAAGTTTAATACCTGATTCATGGCTCCTCCTATAAGTAATATGGTTTACACCATGTGTTGTTTGTTATGTCAGAACTTAGCCCAATAAATTTCCCGCATTTTTTACTGACATCCGTATTCCGGAAACCAAAACCCGCCTGCTGTTTGGCAACAACCCCGTTGCTGCCTGCCGCCGACCAATGAATCATTTTTCGTGGCGGGAGGCAATAGTGCGGGCTCTATTAATTTAGCCAGACTCGGTTTCTCCCTCGCCACACAGGGTGCGCGCCTCCTGCAGGGCGGGACAGGCTGTTTTTCTGTTTGTTAACCGGCATTGCTGTTTGGAAAAATATTTGTTAAATCTGAGCCTAAAAGATTCATTTCTTGTTTTTTAAAAATTTTCCACAAAATGCGGCAACCTTGTCGAAAAACTCCGGATAGGTGATGAATTCCGGTCCGTTCATGCCGCCGTGTTCGGCATTAGGCACTATCCACAATTCTTTTGGTCCTTTCAATTCATCCGCAATTTTCTTCGACATCCAGACCGGCGTGCGATTATCCTTTTCACCCACAATCAAGAACACCGGGATCGAAACGTTCTTTGCTGCGTTTACCGGCAGCAATTCACTGGGATAATTCTCCGGCGCTATAAAATTTCTGTCGGGAGAAGCTTGTTTCAGTATCGGTAAGATATCCGCAAATGATGTCAGCAGTGCCCGGCCGACATAGGCTGCGATGTCGGTCCTCTTGGCGGCGATGGCGAAAGATAAATAGGCACCGGTGGAAAAACCCATGACGCCAATTCGCATCGTATCAACTTCCGGCTGCTGTCTTGCGAAATCGACGGCCGCATCATAATCGGTTATATATTCCGCATAGCACAATCTATCCTGTTCGGTCGGCCAGTCTGAGCTTTCACCGAAACCGCGCCAATCAAAGAGCAGAACGTTGTAACCCCGCGTGAACAAATGATAGCCGTAAAAAATCAGTTGGGTCATATTTCCGGCATCTCCATCACAAATAATGATGGTCGGTTTTCTTGAATCACCTCGCGTTGTGTACGGCCTCGCCTTGGGTTTGAGCTCTTGAGGTACCGGCACCATCCGTCCAATGATCGAGTTAGCTATGCCCGAAGTGTCCTGGGCTGGGAAAAACCAACCCTTCAATTGCAGACCGTCGGTAGTTTGAAATACAACTTGTCTGTAAACGATTCCGTAATCCGAAGGGCTTGCCCTGTACTGTCTTTCTGGTTTGAGTGCGTACAACGACGACGAGGGAAGGAGAAGCAAAGAAACCAGCGATAACATGGAAGTTCTGAACTTCGCCATAGCGTTATTTCCTTTCTGTCAGGGTTTCTCTGTCGCAAAAAATTTGAACCAACCATGCAAACAGCAATGGCGACTAACGTTTCGCCGCACCACGCAGTGGCACGCCGAGCTATAATAAATCAAATTCCTGCGAAGGCGTGCCATTGAGCGACATCTTTAATTGTATTCGTTAGAATATCATCTGATACATTATTCTGTGCATTGCTTCGTTGTCACGGCTGTCGTTTTTCTGTCATATTCTATTGTTTAGATGGGCGTTCTTATTCCCACCCCGACACGCGCAAGTTGCCAACGCGCAATAGCGATGCTGTTTTAATTGTTTCTCCTCGCCTCCGCGCGAGCAAGTTTCTTCCACTTCGTGTCAGGTAGTTTTTAGAATTGCAGTCTGACAGACAGGCAATTGCGGACCTACGTGTATTGCGAAGCCAGCTTTTTCGGCAATTGACATCGTTGCTGCAAAGTCTTGCCTGGAAACGTGGAAATATTTCGGTTCCACGATGAGAATTTGTCCCGTTTCCTTTAAGACGGCTCTCAGCTCTTTGAAAAACCGTTCTTTGTCCGGGACTTCATGCACCATAAAAAATGCCAATCCGAAATCGACCCTCTCCGGCAGCCGTAGCGTGTCTTTCGCACAATGCACAAGGACGATGCGCTCTTCCAGCTCCGTTCCGCAAATCTTGTTGCTGAGTTTTTGCAGCATTCCTTCCTGCAGATCGACGGCGATCATTTTTCCCCTGCTGCCGACCATCACGGCCATCTCAATGGAGAAAAAGCCCGGTCCGCATCCTATATCGAGAACGGTCATTCCCTCTTTTATATAGGGAGAGAGAATCTTCCGCGGGTTCTGCAGCCACTTCCTGATTTTACTGTCGAGTGAATTTGCAAGCTTGACAGGACATACACGATTTCTATCATTATCCATAGTATCTCCATTATTAAAAACTGCCTAACGGATATTAGCAGAACTTGGGAACGAGATAGAAACGCCCGGTGGCTCTCGATCACTTCGGCTCCGCTCCGTGACCGGGCAGTTCTTCGTACCTCAACAGCTTTCGCTCCGTTGAGATCTTTGCAGTAAATCCGCTCGTCACCATGGTGGCAAACTGCATGAAGTCGGTTCGATTTCCCTGTGCATCCTGATCCAGATATGTAGCCCACGACGGCACATTGTGCAGCGGGATGTTCATGCCCACCGAAGCGATCAGCCGGTTGTTTGGCAGGTGCGCGAATCCATCCGGTAGCGTTGCATCCATCGGCACCCAGCCGGTCGCAGGAAGATACACTTCGCTCCACACGTGGTAGCCGAAATTGCCGCTCTCGATAACCAATCCCGACTGCTGCCGCGCGGGAATGCCGGCGCAGCGGCAGATTCCAATGAACAACGCGGAGTACTGTCCGCAATCTCCTTCGTAGCACTTGACCGCGTCCAACACGCCGCGTGCGTCGGGCGGATATTTGTAATGCATTTTCGCACGCACAAAATCGAAGATGCGATGTACTTTTCCCGCAAGCGTTTGCTCACCGCGAACAATGCTGTCCGCCAGCAATATCAGCGCCGGTGTTTGCTCAAGCGACGGCTCCGCTTTGGTGTATGAATAGAAAAGTTCTTCCGGCTCGCAGCCGTACGAGTTGGAGGCCAGTTCATCGATCTTCTTCACATAATCGTACGTGATGTAGGAAAACTTCCTTCTGATCGAGATCGGTACATGATCGGCAAGCTGCCGCGACAAATCCCAGAAACAGATTCGGTTACCGTTTTCATATTCGGTGATAATCTCCATCGGCGGTGTGGAGGGAAATGTCGACTCTTTCACGCGTTGGGCTGGATGATCGATAATGTCCGCACTCCAGAGCAGAAATGCCGGCAGTTGCACCGAATCGATTCCCCGACGGATGTTGGATGCCTTGAGCGAATCAGGTTCGAGCACATGGATGCTGTCGATGGTGATGGTGAACTCCGCTTCCACCAGGCGCGGATGAGTGTAGCCGTGCTCGGGGGTGAAGAACGAGGAAGAAGAACAACCGGTTAGAAAAGAAAAAGTAAAAAGGCAAAAGGAGAAAGTGTTTTTCGTTTTCATGATTACATCCCTTGGGAAAGGAATAGCCACAGAGAGAAAAGGCAAAAGGACAAAGTGTTTTTTATGGTGCGATCTCTTAAGAAAAAGATTGGTCACAGAGGACACAGAGACAAAGCAGAGAGCACAGATCGTGTTGCAAAATTGATAAGTTTTCGTTCTTTCCATTTCTTTTTTCCTCTATGTCATCTGCGGCAAAGAAACTTTGAGCTGAAACAATTATTCTTTCATATACAACACACCGGTGGTTTCCATCCAATCGGCGATGGATCCCACTGCGGCGGAGATGCTGTTGTCGGAGACGTCCACCCGATGAACGGGAAGGGTTGAGCGGGAAATCAATTCGTCCAGCAGTTGCTGCTCTTCCACAAACACTTGCAGATTGTCGTATTGCGACGGCTTACCTGATACTTTCAATCGTTCTTCCCGCGCCGACGCAAACGATTCGGGGGTGCGGGTACAAAAGACAATCCGGAATCCGAGCGGACGCAGCCGGTCTTCCAACCAACGGAAATCATACTCTTTTCCATCGTGGCTACGTTGGCACATCTGCGTGGAGATATGAAACCGGTCCACAATCCAAGAGTAATAGCGCTGCAATTCGAACAATCGCGCCCACACGGCGTACGTCTCCATTGCCATCAATTCTTCCTGCGGCTCGAAGTTGATCAGTCCGCGTCCCCAGGGAAAATTGGTGAACACACACCACTCCGCCGATATCAACGGCGAGTGATAGCGGTACTTGCGCGGGCCGACAATCCGCGGATGTTCGTTAAGCGTGAAGGCAATGTCTGTCTTCAATGTGAGGCGCGTACCTTCAAGAATTATTTTGGGATAGAGCTTGGGCATTCGACATTATTCAAAAAAAGGAACCACAGATAAAAACGCAAATCTTCTATTTTTTCCCCATGATAAGGAAAATGGAAAAGCCTTCTTGCCCATTTCCTTTATTCACCTCTGCGGCTGTCACCACATTGATATCCGCGTATCCCGCTCGGGCAAACTCATCGCACAGCGCCATTCGCTCAAATCCATCGTGAAACACACCGGTATGATCTTCGTGAAATCTTCCATCCTCAGGATCGAGATCCGCCACGCAGAGATATCCGCCGCTGCGTGTGCATGCATAGAATTGCGACAAGATTGGAGCAACATCGGGCATATGATGAAAGGCCATGCTGCACACAATCAGGTCGTACGTTCCCGTCAGTACGTCACCATGCGCCACATCAATGAACTGCGTGCGCACGGTGTTTTGCGGAAACTGTGCGGCCTTTGCCGCGAAGACGTCGAGCATTCCCTGTGAACTGTCCATGCCGACAATAGAACCGACAAAAGGAAGAAGCTGCAAGCTCACCAATCCGGTGCCGCAGGCAAAATCGAGCACGTCCATCTGCGGTGTGAGCGGAATCTGCTTCCGTATTGCCGCAGCGATATCGCGGGCAAGCGTCACTCTGCGCGGAACATCATCCCAAGTCGCGGCATTGGTGTCAAAATTGCGAAACGCATTACTCACACCTTTTGTCCTTTGGTGATAAGGATTGGAAAGAGAAGAAATTGTTGTGTGGACTCTCACGCTTTCCGCTGCGAGAAGATGTCGATGATGAGCACACGTGGGAGTGAGAGTGCACAAATCTAAGAAAAAGGAAAAGAGATGTCAAACAGCCCCTTGACTTGTCCGAACAAAACGCGGACATCGATCGGGATGACGAACCGTAATGGTTTGAAGAATAAAGAGAGTCTTGAATGAAGCCCCGAGGCGAGGTGATAAGCGGGGATGAAAACAATCCGTCATCCCGAGCCACTCATGCTAAAGGCATGAGTGAGTCGATGGATGGCAGCTATCGTTCTAATGACTATTTATCTTTGATCTTCTCGAGCAGCTCATTTGCTTCTTTGCGAAACTGGTTGTCATCCTCGTCTTCTGTTCCGAGCGATTGAATTTTTGTCAACTGCTCGCGGGCAAGGCCATATTCATCGAGTTCCACATAGGTACGGGCAGCGTCCAAGCGGTACATAATAAAATTGGGGCGCAGTGCAATTGCTTTTTCATATTGTGCACGGGATTCATCCAGATTTCCCCAGCTCAGACCAAGCGGCCAGCGGATCATCTTGGGTTTTTCGCATACTTTGTAGTGTGTACGGGCGAGCACATAATGCGCGGCGGCATTTCCATTGTCCAGCTCAATCGCCTTTTCACAATCTGCTTTCACCTGCTTGACCAGATCAAGGGCATCCCAGATGCCCTTGAAAAGTGCGATGCGCCCGTTCGCAATGGCCCGGCGTGTGTACGCCATCGAGCTGTTGGGATTGGCCCCAATAGCCGTATTGGCAAAATCAGTTGACTTCTGATAATCCTCGAGTTGTTTGGCCTTTTCTTCCTTGGTTCCGGCGGGAAGATGTTCTCCTATATCCACATACGAACGGCTGATACGCCACAGAATTTCCGCATTGTTGGGATCGGTTTTCAATGCGTTTTCAAAGCAGGCGAGCGCCTTTTGATTATCGAAGGCCTTTTCAGAATACCGATCTCCTTCGGAAATCAATGCCGATGATTGTTCATTCTGCCCGGCAGCAGTTGCCACCCACATCATTACAAACAGGGCAATGGAGAAGAATCGATTCATGAGCATTCCTTTCTATCGGGATGAATGACTGTGTCTCTTGATGGTGCTGCTGAAGGTGAAGTATAGCGATTCATAAATAATTCTGCAACAAAAACCGGTGCGCCATTCTTTCCATCTCTTCCATTTGTTGGCCAAATTGAGTACACTTTCATAATGGAAGCAGTTCTTGATATGGCAGAACGGTATGCGCGGCACTTTTTGGCGGCATTTCTGTGCCTCATACTCGTTCTCACTCTATGGCCATTCACTTTTTTTTCCGAAAACGGGGTAATGACGCTCCCCGGCGGCGGCGTGCAATTCACACCGCCGGCCATTCTGTATGTTGATTCGCTGCCATCTTCCATACGCCACATGCGCCGGTTTACGATCCTTTTTCGGTACACACCCGGCAGCGCAGTCCCCGCCTCCACATGCACCATGTTTGCCAGCGCGGCCAACAGCGGGGAACAGAATTTCTCCCTTACTCAATCTGGAACAGCGCTCATCTTCCGAATGCCCACATCAGACCGGCATGGACTGGTGATTGAAAATGCCGTTCGCAGAGGTGAAAAAATTTGGTGCGGTATTGAGTATGATGGCGATGCGTTGCGCGCGTACGTGGACGGCGAAAAGAGAGTCGAGCGAAAAGTCGGCCGCCTCGATGTTTCCGGATGGAACTGTTCATATCCGCTGGTCATTGGAAGCGAGCCGAACGGTTATTTCGGATGGATTGGCACACTGTACGCACTTGCTATTTTCGATGAGAGTCTTCCCCCATTTTCTTTTCGCGATCCCGAACTCCTGATACGGGTGCATCCACCCGTACTGCTTTTCCGATTTAGGCCGCAGGAAACAAATCGCTTTGTGTCAACGGGACGGGATTCAGTAACAGCTTTTCTGGCGCCGCGGCCATTCGCTCCCGCACGCAGAACTTTTTTGATTGAAAGCCCCACGACATTTTTCAGACAGCGTATCTTTGACCGCGATGTTGTTGCCAACATCATTCTCTTTCTCCCGCTCGGATATTTTTTCGCCGCCATCGTTTCGCCAAAACGACACCGTATCTTCTTCACGTCAATCTGTGCCGCCGGGGCCGGATGTGCCCTCAGCCTGATTATCGAAATCCTGCAGGCATATCTTCCGGGCCGGTATTCAAGCTTATCTGACGTCTTGAGCAACACCGCCGGAGCAATCTTCGGCGTATTTCTCTTTCATTCACGCCACTGGCTGCACGCCCTGCTCCAGGATCGCAAGCCATCAACCTTTCCGGATGAATGAATACGCAGAAACATCCATCGGAACCATTGCACAACAATCGATTGGACATGTTATGATACTCCTCCATGGATCGCAATATCTATTTCTTCTCTCCTGCTCATTGCTCATTTGCGGGTGCTCCTTTTGGGGCGGAAGTTATGCTCCTCTGGCGACGGCACCGGATGTCGACATCGCACGCTATGCGGGACGATGGTATGAAATTGCTAATCTTCCCAATTCATTTCAGCGCGGATGCAGCTGCACGACGGCGGAATACAGCTTGCGTCCCGATGGCGATATTCGCGTCATCAACACGTGCCGAAAAGAAAATGGAGATATTGATCGCATTGAGGGAAAAGCATTTGTCGTGGAGGGATCCGCAAATGCAAAATTAAAGGTGCAGTTTTTCTGGCCGTTCCGCGGTGACTATTGGATTCTGGAACACGATGATGCGTACGCGTATGCCGTGGTGGGCGTCCCCAGCAGGAAATATCTCTGGATTCTTTCGCGGTCAACGGTCATGCCCGACGACGTCTATCGCGGCATCACCGACCGCTTACGGCAGCAGGGATTTGCCGTTGAGCAATTGCAGAAGACGGTTCAGACATGCGGCGGCAACTGAACACGATCGGAAGTTCTTCCGCTATTTCTTCAGCAGTTCCCGATAGACCGCCTTGTGCATGTCTTTCGAGATTTCCGCAATACTCTTTGATGCCAGCATCGCGTGGACTCCGTCCCGGAGCTGCATCCACTGTTCGTGGACGGCACACGGATTCTTGCCCGAGCATTCGGGAAATCCCATGATGCACGAGGTCACCAGATCGTTGCCGTCAATTGCTTCCACAATTTGAAACAGCGTAGTCTTTTCAGGCATATCGGCAAGACGGAATCCGCCTGTCGGCCCCTTCAGGGAGAAAAGGATTCCTTTCCGTTTCAGTTTTTGCAGAATCTTTGCCAGAAAATGGTATGGGATATCCAGCGTTGCCGTCAACTCCTTAATCGGAGTCAATTCTCCCGCAGGCCGCAGCGCAAGATACACCGCAGCCTGCAACGCGTATTCACATTCCCGGCTGAATAGTACGCTCATTGTTCCCCTTTTGATAGTGATTGTTCCAGCAGGTGAAGATATGCCTTCGCCTTGGCGTCGTCAATGCAATGCGTCACACCGCACAGCATCGATTCCTTTTGCAGAAAATAGATAGGGCCATTATGCCGATCCATCACCCGGTACGTTTGCTTCCCCGCATGTATTTCTCTCCCAAATTCTTTCAAAGCCGCACCCAGCATTGCCTGCGCACCCTTCAGTGAATCACAGGAAATAATAAAGAGCTGAATCTTTGCCGTATCCTCGTACGCTGCCGTGTAGGCTGAGTGCAAACATTTATAGCCGAGAAAACTCTCTGAGACATATCCTTCCGCATTGGCTGTTTTGTTTTTTGCGGGAAACAATTTCAATGTCTCCGGAAATCTCTTTTGCTGTCGCAGAAAATCGGAGACACTGCCGGCGATAAGCGTCATCGCCTGCCGTCCCGATTCTTTCGGTTCATCGGTGGAGATCTTCACGTAATACATGCCAATGAAAAAATTCAGAACGCCGTCTTCGATGTATCCCTGCGTACCGATGTTCACAAAAGAGTACGTCGGCTGCCGCTCAGAGGCATAGATGCCAAAGGCATTCAACGGTGAATTGTGACGGTACAACTCCACACGGACCGGCCGGCATTCTTCTTTCTGATATTCTGTGACGTGAAGATCAACGAAACCGTAACTCAGAAATACTTCTGCGGCTCCGTCAATCAAATCGAAAAGGTTCTCCGATGTATAAACCATGTCATCTTTGTGCGCTTGCCACCCCTTGACGTACGGAAACACATCGCGGGTGAATGTAGCGGCGGATGCAGTAAAGGAGAGAAATAGAATGATGAAGAGAAGTTTTTGCATAAGGGGGAAAGGAATTATGAATTAGTAATTATGAAATGAGTTCCGCGTTGGTCTTTCTGAGCGCTGAGCATTTCGGCTACGCTCAATGTAAATTCGCCGAAGCGTTCAGAATGACAATGCTCACGTTCGTGCTATTATATCATTAACCACGAGTCGGGTGGACGGTGGCCACCTGTCTATTAAAATAATTCTATCCCAAGAATTCAGACGGAACATCAACGAGTCGGGCGATATCAGATATTTTTTCCCGCACGGCGAAATTTTTCGCGCAAGCAACAATGCAATGGCCGCAATCGCCGCAAGGATTGCGGTCTAATTGCAATGATGAGAGAAGTTCATGTCCCATCGCGGCATTGCCGTAACCGTAGGTGTACATATACGCACGCATAATATCCGGAATCGGCAATCCCTTTTTGCATTTGGCGGTGCACTGTTCACAGCCCTGGCAATAAAGCCCGCCTTCCAGTTTGTTCAGCGAAAGAGAATCCATTTCTTCGCCGGTCAGTGTCAGATTTTCATTGACGCTTGCGTTTTCTGCAAGTTGGTCGAACGTCGTATTTCCCGGAATGGACGTCGTGACATTTTCATCCTGCAGTACGAACTTCAGCGCAGCTTTGCAGTTGATCGGTTTCGTCCGCTCCTTGTCCAAAAATCCTCCGGCCATGGTCTTCATTGCGATGATGCCGATGCCGACCTTTGCCGCAGCGGCGATCACCTTCTTCATTTCCGCGTAGTGATCCTGTTTGAAATTCAGCGAAGTCAGCACAACTTCATACACTCCGCTGTCGATGGCCGCCTGAATGACTTCCGGTTCATTCTTGTGTACGGATACGCCCAGATGTTTGGCTTTACCGGATGCCTTTGCTTCCTTCAGCGCTTCCAGATATGGAGCGGCAAGCGCCACTTCCCTTGAAGGAGCCCCATGGAGATAGAGTATGTCCACATATTTCATTTGCAGGCGCTTCAGACTGATATCGAGTTTTTCCAAAAAGTCGGCCTTGGGCACAGATATATCGGAGGCATCCTTGTCATGCTCATCCGGCACAATTTTCGTCGAAATGACAAATGAATCACGGGGATATGCCTTTAACACTTCGCCCAGCATCTTCTCGTTTTTCCCTTCTTGATACGCGTGTGCGGTATCCAAGTGGACCATGCCCGCTTCGAGTGCCGCTTTGACGAGGCCGGGATTATCCGAGCGCATCACACCCATGCTGACAATCGGCAATTCAATACCCGTTTTACCAAGTTTCCGGGTGATGAGCTTCTTTGAAGAAGATTTTTCCTGCAGCGCTGCCTGGCGCAGAGAGGCCGGGGCAGTAGATGCAAGCACAGCGGCACCCATGCCGACTGCCGATGTTCGGATGAAGGTTCGACGCGTAAAGGTAGCCATGACACAACCTCGCATATTTGGTAAACGATGAATACGGTGGATTCAGTGTAATAAAAAAAAAGAAGAATCGCCATTCGTTCAAAATCAAAAGGCAAACCGGGACCGAGCCCCTTGCTCCGATAGCGATATAGACTTTACAATTGTCTATTCCGGTTCTTTACACTCCGCAGCCGGTATCAATGCGGACAGGAATTATTCCCGGAATTTTACTATTATAAGTAATACTCTATAATAGAACATCCATCTTTTTCTCAGAACGGGTACCGTGACAAAACAATTGAATGATGTAGATGCCGTCCAGACTCTAAAGACGGACTTTGCCGCGCTGAAGCACGAAATCGGGAAAGTTATCATTGGTCAGGAAGTGATCATCGATCAACTGGTCATCTCCCTTCTTTCCCGCGGCCATTGCCTGCTGGTCGGCGTTCCAGGCCTCGCTAAGACACTGTTAATCAAAACGCTTGCGGACGTGTTGGATCTTTCCTTCAACCGGATCCAGTTTACGCCGGATCTGATGCCGAGCGATATCAGCGGCACCGAAATCATCGAAGAAAACCATTCCACCGGACAAAAGAACTTCAAATTTGTCAAAGGCCCGGTATTCGCCAATATGGTGCTGGCCGACGAAATCAACCGCACGCCTCCGAAAACGCAGGCGGCGCTTCTTGAAGCAATGCAGGAACACCGCGTTACCGTTGCCGGACAGACGTACACACTCGGAGAGCCATTCTTCGTTCTCGCCACACAAAATCCGATCGAGCAGGAGGGCACGTATCCTCTGCCGGAAGCACAGCTGGACCGCTTCATGCTCAACCTGTGGCTGGAGTATCCCACATTTGCCGAAGAAATTGAAATCGTGAAATCCACCACCAGTCCCTATACACCGGAACTGCGACATGTTATGAGCGCAAAGGACATAGTCGCCTATCAGGATCTTGTCCGCCGCGTGCCGGTGGCGGATTCTGTTGTGCATTTTGCCGTGGAGCTGGCCGCGAAAACGCGTCCAAAAAACGAACAGGCGCCGCAATTTATCAAAGACTGGCTGACGTGGGGCGCAGGACCGCGCGCATCACAGTATTTGATTCTCGGTGCAAAGACGCGGGCGATTCTTTCCGGACGGCACACTCCCGATATCGATGATGTGCGTGCAATGGCGGTGCCGGTACTTCGTCATCGCATTATTCCGAATTTTAATGCCGAGGCTGACGGCGTTGCACCGATTGCGATTGTAGAGAAATTGCTGGCTGTTTAGTTTTGGGAAAGGCCGGCCACAGAGGACACAGAGATAGCAATGATGATTCCTGAACAAATTCGTTACGATCACCGACGTAAGAAGTTTTTGACAACATTTTCTGTGCCCTCTATGGCATATTTTTTAGGGCGTCTATGAAACAACGTATTGTCACGATCGCATTCTTGTTCTGTTGCACGTCTCTGATGCAGGCAGAACAATCTCAAAAGTACTGGATTTATTTCCGCGACAAGGGAGAAAATACGTCATCGGTTCTCTCCAGGGCCGCAACACAGCAGCAGCGTGCAGCCGCTATTGGTCTCTCCGAACGCGCCCTGGCGCGCCGCGCAAAGACCATGTCCGCCGCAAACATTATCACTATGGAAGATCTGCCGGTCGCCCCGTCGTATCTTCAGCAATTGAGCAGTGCTGGCATCACAATACAGAATACATCCCGATGGTTCAATGCCGCCACCGCATATATGACAGATGCACAGCGTGTGCGCATCGCCGCTCTCTCCTGTGTTACGGCTATTGAACCTGTTCGCACCTTTGTCCGCCATGATTTGCCCGCCTCCCGTTCGCTGCTGGAAAAACTTACAGAGCCGCAGGCCGATCTACTGCACAGTTACGGCAATTCACTGGCACAGGTGACACAGATTCACGTACCGGATGTACACAACGTCCGCATCACCGGACGCGGCGTACTCGTCGGCATGCTGGATTCGGGATTTCGCTGGCGCGTGAACGAATCCACACAAAACATGGCTGTCATCAAGGAATATGATTTCATTCAGAAAGACACCATAACCGCCGACGAAGACGGCAAAACTCCCGTGGATGAGCCCGGCCAGGATTCCCATGGTACCCTTACCTTATCGGTTGTCGGCGGTTATAAAGAAGGAACTCTCGTGAGCCCGGCATTTGGCGCGCAGTTCATTCTTGCAAAAACAGAATATGTTCCGACAGAATCGAGAGTCGAAGAAGACAACTGGGCTGCCGGTATTGAGTGGGAAGAATCGTACGGCGTGGATGTTGTCAGCAGTTCGCTCGGGTACAGTGAATTTGACAATGCTGCGGATAATTATACCTATGCAGACATGAACGGCCGCACGGCTATATGTACAAAAGCGGCCGCAAAGGCTGCGCGGCGCGGCGTTGTTGTGGTAAGCGCCATGGGCAATGAAGCCGCCACCAGCTGGCACTACCTGACGGCACCGGCAGATGCAGACAGCATTATCTCCGTCGGCGCGGTGTCGTCTGCAGGCGCTCTTGCCTATTTCAGCTCCGTCGGTCCCACCAGCGACGGACGCACCAAGCCGGATGTTGTTGCTCAAGGCATGTCCACTTGGGGCGCAACAATACAGCCAACCGTTTACACCTACTCACAGGGAACGTCTCTGTCCACACCGCTCGCAGCCGGCGCAGCGGCTCTGGTGCTCTCCGCCCATCCCGAATTGACGCCGGTGCAAGTGCGCGATGCCCTGCGCAACACGGCGACCAACGCCGCCGCACCCGACAACAACATTGGATGGGGTATCATCAATACATACGAAGCAATGCTCTATCACGGCATGGTACTGAGCACCGATCCGGAAATTGTCACCCGCTCGGATTCACAATCCGTCGTGAGTGTGTTTGTGATTTCAAAATCACTTATCGCAAAAGATTCTGTGAAGTTGTATTACTGCACCAGTGCCGACTCGCTTCCGTATATTTCCGTTCCCATGTCGCTGATCAGCACCGTAGACTCTGCAACCAACTCCGGAAAATATACCGGAGTGCTGTCATCATCCGTCGTGGTACCGAAAACTCACTTCTACATTTCGGCGATTGACGCAACCAACAAACCGCGAACCGCACCCTACGATGCTCCAGCAAATTCATTTCTCTTTAACGCTGGCACCGATATCGTTCATAAGCCGGTGCCGCCCGATGTCTTCGCACTCAATCAGAATTATCCGAATCCATTCAATCCCACAACGACAATTTCCTACATACTGCCGGCATCAGTACATGTGAGGCTGGAAGTGTACAATCTGCTGGGACAACGCGTCACCACACTTGTCGATGAAGATCAGTTTGTAGGAAGGCAGTCGGCGATTTTCAACGGCGGCGCGTATGCCTCCGGAATGTACTTCTATCGCTTGACGGCGGGATCTGCCTCTGCGACAAAATCGATGCTGCTGCTGAAATAGTCCATACGCTTCGCAGAATGACGGCGATCGGCAATTTCTCGCAAGTTGCTGCTTCATTTCTTGACCCATCCATCCGTTGTTTTTCAATTTACTCTCTGACAAAAAAGCACTAAGTTGAAGCATGTCAATTGCATTTCATATTCCCTGGTACATTGCCGTCATTGCGTCCTTTGCAGCAATAGTATTTTCCATGTACGTGTACAGAATTACCGTTCCTCCGGTTTCGGCATGGAATCATATACTGCTGATTGCTTTGCGTTCCGCCGCACTCACGATCCTGATTCTTGCAATCTGCGAACCTTTGTTGACCATTTACAGAACATATGGTGAACGGCCGGTGGTATCCGTTCTTGTCGACAACACACTTAGTATGACACTCACCGATGCGACCGGCAATCGTGAACAGATGCTCCGCAGCATTCTCAACGGTCCCGGATTTTCAAAACTCTCTTCCGCTGCAGATGTCCGTTTTTATTCCATCGCCCCCGCAGTGCGGCTATTGTCTGCGGAGTCGCTGCAATGCAGCGGAACAACAACCGATCTTGCCGCTGCTTTTGCATCTCTTGAAAAGAAAACCGACGGCCACTCCTCCGTGACATTGCTCCTCTCCGACGGAAACTTCAATCAGGGCGGGAATCCAATCAACAGCGCTGAACGTTCACATGTACCGATATTTACGATAGGTATTGGAGATTCTTCCGAACAAAAAGATATTGCGGTCGGCAGCATTGTTACAAATTCGATCGCCTATGTGCAATCTGCTGTACCGCTGGATGTTACAATCCGTTCCTCCGGTTTTCACAATAGGACAATCACCGTCTCTCTGCTGGATGAAGGAACTCTCATTGCAACAGAAAAGCTGACTCTTGCGGATTCCACCGGTGTCGCCGGAGAACGAACCGTCCATTTCTCGTTCACACCCAAATCCGATGGACTTCATAAATATACCGTGAGTGTTTCGTCTCTCGATGGTGAAGTGACAACGAAAAATAATGTGCGCTCGGTGACGGTGCGTGTACTGAAAAACAAAATGAAGGTTCTCCTGCTTGCCGGCGCTCCATCTGCCGACGTCTCTGCCCTGGAGCAATCGCTGGCAAAAGATCCAAACATAGAGACGCGCTTGTATGTACAGCAACCCGACGGATCGCTCCGCGGCAAATCAGGAACGACAGTGCAGCTGCCGACAGCATTGTCGGAAACCGAATGCCTGGTCTTGGTTGGATTTCCTTCGGCACCAACCCTGGCATCCATCGTGACAGCCATTCTCAACATATCGACGGAAAAATCCATTCCGGTATTTCTTCTTCTCAGCCGCACGATGGACTACGATAAGCTGAGAATGCTCGAACGGATCCTTCCCGTTGTCATCCCGGTTGTCCAGAATACAGAACAGAGCGTTTTTGCGAACATTCCGGTAGCCATGCAGCATCATGAATTACTTCTGGAAACAGAAGATGGGGGGGTATGGGAGAAACTTCCTCCCATCTACGCGCCCATCACAGGCTTTCGAACAAAGCCGGAAGCGGTGACGCTTGCAACGTGGCGCATTCAAAATGTCCGCCTTGCTACGCCGATAATTGCGTTTCGCAGCGCCGGCCAGATGAAGTCCTTCGCTGTGCTCGGCTATGCAATTTCGCGCTGGAAACTGCTGGCAGGCGCCAGCCCGGAAACGGAATCATTTTTCGATACATGGATCTCGACAATTATTCGTTGGCTGGTCACTCGCGAAAATGGAAGCACATTGCGCGTTCAGCCATCGAAAGAATTTTTCTCGCGCGGGGAAAAAGCTGAATTCACCATCGAAGCATACAATCAAAGCTATCAACCTCTTGAAAATGCCGACGTGCGGATGGAGATTGAACGTAAAAATTCCGGACAGAAGTTTGAGGCAACCATTCAGCCGCTGGTGGGCGGACGCTTCGAAGGAAGCGTGGATATGCTGCCGGAAGGTGATTTCGTCTATCGGGCAACCGCTGCGTTCAATGGCGCAGAGACTGGAACTGCAACGGGACGATTCTCGGTCGGAGAACAATCGATTGAATTCAGCGATACAAAAATGAACAAGCCGCTCCTGCAGCAAATGGCCACCGTGTCCGGCGGCTCCTACAGCGATGCCCGCTCTGCTGATGCAGCACTCAACGATTTGGGATCCCGGCCATTCATGAAAGCGCAGGAACGGTCATCAACACACGAATTTGAACTCTGGAACATGCCCCTTTTACTGTCTGTTGTGGTTCTGTTGTTCGGAACGGAATGGATTGTGAGAAAACGCAGCGGCATGTTATGATGTCGGATGCTGTCAAACTCGCAGAAAAGACTAGCCACGGAGAACACAGAGAAAGATTAGTAATTCGAGACCTCTGAAAAAGTCATTGCGAGGAGCGAAGCGACGAAGCAATCTCTTCAAACAAACGAAAAACTAGATTGCTTCGACACAAAACGTCTCGCGATGACTTAATATGTTGTTTTTCAGAAGTCTCAATTCACAATTCCTATCTGCTCTCTGTGGCAAATTTTCCTAAAGGCTTGGAGATGCTCAACGCTCTACGATCTCTCTGGATCTGGTTTGCGTCGGCGGTGATTATCGCTGCTTGGCTTCCACTCATTGCAGTTTCGCGTCTCTTCGAGCGCGATCCCGTCCACTATCGCACCGGACGGCTGTTTCGCACGGTCGGGATAGCGCTTGCAAAAGCAAATCCCTCCTGGCGCATAGTGGTGAGCGGTGAAAACATTGAGAATCCCCGCAAGCCGTATGTTGTCGTTTCCAATCATCAATCCATGGCGGACATTCCCATTGTGTCGCACCTTCCATGGGAAATGAAGTGGCTCGGGAAAGTGGAACTCTTTCGCCTGCCGATCATTGGATGGATGATGAAACTTGCCGGCGATATTCCCGTCGAGCGGGGCAACAAGCGCAAAAGCGCTCAGGCGTTCATTCATGCGCTGAAATATCTTGAGCAGCATTGTTCGGTGATGTTTTTTCCCGAGGGGACACGATCCATCGATGGGCGCGTGCAGTGCTTTGCTGATGGCGCCTTTCAATTGGCGATTAAAGCAAAAGTGGCGATCCTTCCGGTGGCATTGGATGGTTCGTTCGATTGTCTTCCGAAGAAGAATTGGAAATTCGGCCCCCCGTTGACCATCCAGATCAAAGTACTGCCTCCTGTGGATACCTCGTCGTTTACGCTGGAGGATGTGGCTGTTTTACGCGAGAAGGTGCGGCAGATGATCATTCAGCAGGTTGCGGAGTGGCGTCAGACGGATCCTGCGGCTGTCGATGCCCCGGCGACAACCGGCTAAATCGACGGCCTCGTTTGATATCGTGCGGCCTGTATGAATTGACGGGCTTTGCCCATCTATCGACACGGTTAGAACGCTGGGATTGGCATAACTTTCATTTGCAGAAGGCCGTGAATGCTTCGAGAAGGCATCAAACAATAACCACGACTGCTCGTGCGCAGACTAGCTTCACACATCCCCTTTGATTAAATCCATCAACTGCTTTACACAGTTGGCCGTAGCACCCCACACCGGTTCCTGCCACACATTATAGGAGAAAACCTCAATGGACATTCCGTTCCGCTCGAACAGGCGGGCGGTTCTGCGTGAGAGGTCTGCAAAGTGGCTCAGCGGCACCGTAAAGAGCTCCGATACTTCCTCATTATTTATCTGCAGTGCCACATCGCCCTTAATCCATCCAACCACGGGAGTGATGATAAATCCAGTCGGCGTTTGAAGATCGTGCAGAAGGCCGAGCACATCAACCATTTCTTCCGGCAATCCGATCTCCTCCCATGCTTCCCGGAGTGCCGTTGCCTCCGAAGAATCGTCACCGTCATCTTCCGCGCCGCCGGGAAAAGAAATCTGTCCCTTGTGGTGATCAACGGTCTCAGTTCGTTTTGTGAAGAGCAGCGACGACACTCCCTCGACGATAAGAATCGGCATCAACACCGCAGAGCGGCGGCATGAAGGATCGGTGATCGTCTTCCGCTGATGCCGGTGGAGAATGGCTCGTATATTTTCTTTTTCAAATATCATTGCATCATAAAACGCCTCGGCACGGTTATGAGACCGTGCCTATGGGTTGTATTGCAAAAAAAATATCGCGTAAGGCGAGACGATCACCTCTGCACTCTCTGTGGTAAATCTTTTTTCGCACAAATTAGAATTTCGACAGCAGCTTCTCGTTCGAAGGAAACTGCCGCGTCAGTTTCAGTACACTCAACATTGCATCGCGCGGACTTTGTTTGGACAGGGAGCGTCGCAGCGCCTGATGTTCGGCCACATCTGCGCCGAAGAGCAATTCTTCGCGGCGCGTTCCCGATGCGGTCAGGTTAATGGAGGGAAAGATTCTCTCATTCGCCAGATCGCGGTCGAGCACCAGTTCCATGTTTCCTGTTCCCTTGAACTCCTGAAAGATCAATTCATCCATGCGGGAGTTGGTTTCGATAAGGGCGGTCGCAATAATCGTTAGCGAGCCACTGTCTTCGCATTTGCGTGCCGCGCCAAAGATACGCTTTGGAATTTCCAGTGCGCGAATGTCCACGCCGCCCGATAGCGTGCGTCCGCTTCCCTTCTGCGAGCTGTTAAATGCACGTCCCAGACGCGTCAGCGAATCGAGAAGAATGACAACATCCTTCCCGGTTTCAACTTTACGCTTTGCATATTCAAGCACCAGTTGTGCGAGACGTGTGTGGCGCCCTTTATCACTGTCGTTGGAACTTGCAAAGACTTCTCCTTTGATGGTGCGGCGCATGTCGGTCACTTCTTCCGGACGCTCATCGATCAGCATAACCAACAATTCGATCTCGGGATGATTGGCGCTGATGGCGTGCGCCATCTGTCCCATAAGAATCGTCTTGCCGGCTTTCGGCGGGGAAACAATCAACGCACGCTGTCCCTTGCCGACGGGACAGAAGAGATCTATGATACGCATCGGGTTTCCATTCTTTGGCCCCTCGAGGCGGAGGAGCTCATGCGGGGAGACCGCGGCGTGCTTCGAAAACTCCTTCACTTTCTTCCATTCCTCCAGCGGCATTCCGGCCGCCGCTTCAATGGTCGTGGCCACCGCAGGACCTTTCGGTGCCTCTATTGCGGTACCCTCCAGAAGAAGGCCTTCCCGCAGGCGATGTTGCTCGATGAGTGCCGCCGGAACAAGAACGTCTTCCCTGGTTTCTGCGAATGTCATTGACGGCTGGCGGATGAACCCATGCTGCTTGGGATCGAGTTCTAGTATTCCTGAAAATTGCATGTGTACAGTGCTTTATAAAATGAGACAAATTGGTAATTTCGTTTTACAGTTTCTTCTATGGCACAAACGTACGACGTCTATTTATATGCCGATCGCACCGGCAAACAGACAATAGATTGCTGCAATCACGCGGAAATTATTGTTGTTCGATGGCAAGAACAATTTTTCCGAATTGTTCCCGTTCTTCCATCCGGCGATGTGCGTCGGGTGCACGCTCAAGCGGATACACGGAATCTATTGCAGGCCGCAACCCGTCTTTTCCAAACAGTGAAAGCATCTCTTCAAAGTCGTGCGGCGATCCCATGGTGGAACCGAGGACTGTTAATTGTTTCCAAAAAATTCTGCGCACTTGCAGCTCGTGCACCGGCCCGACGGTAGCACCGTAAATCGCAACTCTTCCGCCCGGAGATAGAAGGTCAAGCGAGGAGTCAAATACCATACCGCCGGCACCGTCGATTACGACATCAACATGGCCGGCTTTCGCAGCCAGTTCCTTTATCCAATCCGCATTGTGATAGTTTACTCCGCCATTGGCACCCAGCGCGGCCGCACGATCGAGTTTTGCATCGCTTCCCGATGTGACAAACACTCGTGCATTTCGCTGTTTGGCAATCATGAGCGCAAATGTCGCCACGCCGCCGCCAATGCCGGTGATAACAACAGTCTCTCCGGCGCTCACTTGTGCGCGCGTTACAGTAGCGCGATACGCGGTCACACCGGCCAGCGGCAGTGCGGCAGCTTCTTCAAACGAAAGCCATTTAGGTTTTGGAAAAATGTTTCCCGCCGGCACCTTTACATACTCCGCATAGGTACCGTTTTGCGGCAGTCCGAGAATCTGAAACTGCTTGCCCTGATATCGCGGCGACGGGCCCCACTGCATCGCGGGATTGATAATCACTTCGTGTCCGATAAGCGAAGTATCGACACCGGCTCCAACAGACGACACAGTCCCTGCACCGTCCGATCCCGGAATAATGGGAAGCAAGATCCCTGCATATTTTCCCGTCCGAATCCAGACATCGCGATGATTGAGCGCGGCTGCCTGCAAATGGACGACCACCTCACCTCCTTCCGGTACAGGATCCGACGCTTCTTCAAGCGAAAGAAGTTCCGGCCCGCCGATTGTTCGGAGGACAATTGCTTTCATTGCTGGTGTACCTGTTGTGTAAGTTTACTTCACCACAACGCTGCGCAGAGATGGTTGGATTGCTGCAATTCGATGCTGGGCATCGGAGATATGCGGGTCGCCGATGTACGTCACCACTAAAAAATCTGCTGCCTCTGTATAAACCTCATGCCGCCGTAGTTCTTTTTCTGAATCAATAGTTTGAGTGCCTCGAGAAACGGAAGCCTTCTATTTCGAACGCTGAGCACCTCGTCTGCGCTCAGTGCAAACTCGCCGAAGCGTCCGAGAGGGCCGAATTAAAACACACTTACTTTTACATACTTTGACGGATGTTCGCGAATATCTTTGATCAGCAAATTCAAATTAATCGCGGCGCTGTCGATATCGTCATACATGCGCGGATCATAAATCAGGCGACCGATCGTTCCTTCGCCGCGTTCTATCCTGCCGAGCACGGCGCTCATTGACTGCGACGTCACCTTCAGATTCTCCGACGTCTCCCGCAGCTGATACGTTACCATCCGGATGCTGGCCATGCTTGTATCCAGATTCGATTTTTGCGACAGTGCGATGGAGTCGAGATTAATTGCAAAACGCGATAGATTTGCAGAGAACGATGCAAAATTTCCAATAGCATAATCGAGCTTCTGGCCTTCGATCTGTACAATTTGATTCAATCCTAACGACGTTTTGTTGAAGTCTTCCAAAATACTCTGTATATGTTTGCGCGTTTTTTCGTCAAACGTCGTATTCACCCGCTCCAGAATGCCGAGCACATTCGAAGAGATCGGCGCAAGTGTCGATGTCAATTCCGTCAGGTCTGCTTCGTACGCACCCATGAGCGTATCGCCGTCCTGCAGGATTTCCGTCTGCACGCCCGGAATCAGCGCGATCAATTTTCCCCCCATGATGCTGGAGCTCTTGATGAGTGCCTTCGTATCGTGGGCAAGATGCACTTTGTTCTGAATCGACACATCGACGGCGATGGCCGTCCCCGACAACCGCATCGATTCGACACGGCCGACTGTCAGTCCGGCTACGGTGATGGCGCTTCCCTCGGTGAGGCCATTCACGTTGTCGTAGAAAACCGTGAGGGAATATTCTTTTTTCTGCAGATTGATACCCCGCAAATAAATCACTCCTCCTAGAAAAAGAAGCGCTGCAAAAAAGATAATGATCCCCAGACGAGCTTCGTTGCTCAGTTTCATGCGTGCCCCGACTCTGACGGTGAAATCGAACTGTTAATATATTTTCTCACTTCTTCATTCTCACTGTTTTGAATTTCTTCCCGCGTTCCGGTCATAAGTGTTGCGCCCTTCTCCAATACGGCGAAGCGGTCACCCACCACAAAGGCGCTGTGAATATCGTGCGTCACCACGATAGACGTAACGCCAAGAGATGTGCGCAATTCGTTGATCAGCAGATTGATGCCGTCCGCGGTCGCAACATCGAGCCCAGTCGTCGGTTCATCATAAAGCATATAGCGCGGCGTCAATGCAATGGCGCGGGCAAGTCCCACCCGTTTCTTCATCCCGCCGCTGAGCGACGATGGCATAAGATGATCCACATGATCGAGCCCGACAATATGCAGTGCATAGTCGATCCGGTCATTGATGTCGCCTTTTGCAAAATCGGCATTCCGCCGGAGGGAGAGCGCGATGTTTTCCCCGACAGTCATTGAATCGAACAACGCTGCACCCTGAAAAAGAAATCCGAACTTGAAACGCAGCGCACGCAATTGCGGATACGTCATCTGCACAACGTCTTTGCCGTCCACCAAAATCCGGCCGGCATCCGGCTTCACCAGGCCGATGATCATCTTGAGTAGCACGCTCTTCCCGCCGCCGCTCTTGCCAAGAACCACCAGCGTCTCTTTGTCGCGTACATCGAAGGAGATGCCGCAGTGCACCTGTTTGCCGCTGAATTGCTTCCAGATATTTTCGATAAGGATCATAGCAGGATCGATGCCAGCACAAAGTCCATGACCACCACGGCAAGACAGGTCAATACAACCGTTCCCATTGTCGCCTTGCCGACTCCCTCCGACCCACCCTCCACAAAATAACCCTGATAGCAGGCGATGGAAGTAATTGTAAATCCAAAAAATGTTGCCTTAATGATGCCGAATACTCCGTCCCAGATCTCAAAAGAGCCTTTCATTCCCGAAATAAACGCCGAGGCGGAAATGTTGGATATGGTGACGGCACCGAACAATCCACCGAGAACCGCCATCGCATCGCCGAAGACCACCAGCACAGGAAACATGATGATGCCCGCCACAATGCGCGGCGTAATCAGGAAAGAAACGGAATCAAACGCCAACGCTTCCAGTGCATCCACCTGTTCCGTCACTCGCATTGAGCCCAACTCGGCCGTGATGGTGGCACCGACTTTTCCGGCAAGCACCAGTGCCGTTAATAACGGTGTCAATTCCAGCAACACAGACTTGATCACCAGGCTGCCAACTACCGAGCGCGGAATCCACGCATAGAGTTGATATGCAGACTGCACCGACGTTACCATGCCGACAAACGTGGAGACGAACACGACAATCAGCATGGAGTTGTTACCGATCAGCACCATCTGCTGGGCGATGTTGCCGGAATATTTGCGCGCATTGGAGAGATTGCGCACAATCCACCAGAGCAACGAAACATATTTTCCAAGATGCGTGAAAAATGCTTCGCTGCGCCGACCGATCACCGAGAAGATCGGAAAGGAATATTCTTCCACAGGCATTGGTATGGTCTGTTCTGTCTGATCCATTGCTTCTTCTGCCGCCGAATCGCGATGTTGTCCGATTCGGCGGCGGTTATGCACATCATTTCCGTCTCATCACGCTGAAGGCGGTGCTGCGGGCTTTCGCATTCGGATGAAGATGGCGGCCATAATCACCAGCACGACAAGCGCGATGATAATCAGCATCCAGTTGATGGACGGCTTAATGGAGGAATGCCATGTTTCCATTTTTGCCTTCATCGCGCTTATCTGCACTTCCGAGACGAGTCCCTTTTCCTTCAACATGGGCAGCCAGATGTTGGCAAGGTCGCGGTTCCAGAGAGAATCCGCAAAAACATTGTATGTTTTCTCGCGATCGCTTTCGCTGCGCTTGAATACATTTTTGATTTCATCATCAAGAAACGCATTGACACTGTTGACAAATTCCGTTCCATCAGTAAAGCGCTGCACGGGAAGCGTGTAGGCAATGAACAGGTCATTCAAGGACTTCCATGTGGCGCGGTCCACGGCGGATTTCCATGTTACCAGCATGGTATCGATGACGGCAAGATCTTTTCTTCGATCCGCCTTATCGGCATAGAGCACCGCCAGCTTTGGGCCGAGCCCCTTCCACTGATTTGCAAATTTCTGCTGTTCGGCAGAGAGCGATACCATATCCCGGCCGTTCAGATTCGTCAAGGCAAGAAATTGCGTATTGTGATCAATGGAGCTTTTCACACGGGAGAGAAGATTGTTGCGCTCGAGATGCGCGCTAAGACGCGTCTTTGTAACATCCTTGATGCCGTCTATGTTTTTATCTTTGTCGTACTGCAGGAAGATGCTGTCGACCATGGCAAATATCATCCGATCGCGTTCTGCAATTCCTTCCTTCAATTTTGCAATGACATCGTTCAACTGGGAGAGCGCTTTAACATCCTGCGCGTGTGTTGCGCGGAGCGTTATTGCTTCCTTCAACAGGGATGCATTCTGATTCTCCAGTGAATCGAGTCTTGTCGAGAGTTCGCGCACCTGTGTTTCCAGAGCAGCAATTTTTGTCACTTGATCCTGGATAATTCCCAATTTGGATTGATTCATGACCAGGATACCGCGCAGACTGGTAACCTGCGTTTCAAGATCCCGATCGACAAATGCTTTATCCAGCAATGCCTTATGAGGGGCATATTCTTTTTCCAGCGCATCGATGGCCGCTTGAATTTCTGCACAATCCTGTACTGTTTCCGCGGTTTTGATTTTTTCCGACAGGTTTTTGTACTTCTTCTGGAATCCCTGCTTGATTTCGTAGTCCGATTCCTGCGCCGTCAACGTCAATGCCCAGAGAAGCGTGGTCAGCAAAAGCAATGCGCACTGTTTCATTTTTTCTCTCCTTCCTGAATGCCGTCCTTTGTAAGCATGATCGGCTTATCCTTGCCGTTGACCAGCTGAATGAGTGCTGCCCGCTGATTGAATGCCGGATTTACCAATCCCGTTTGCGAGACAGGAATTGCGGTTTTCAGCTTTAGCACTCCTTCGCCGGATGCGAAGACGTACACATTCTTGAATTTCGGTGCGACCAGGTAGAAATACCCTTCCGCATCGCGAATAATCCGGAAGGAAATGCCGCCGACTTTTGAGGAATCCGCTGTTTCGGCAAACATCAGCGGCTTGACGTTGAAGGCTAGGCCGTTGCGGTCGTCACGCAGAAAACCGGTGGCATCGGTTTCCGGACGGATTTCGATGGGCCATGCAAAATCTACCGGCGTTAAAGTGAGGGTGGAGCAGCCGGACAACAGTATCCCGGCGGCCAACAACAAGAGCGCAGTGAGTCTTTTCATTATACCTCCTTATGAGTAGATGAAATAATCTATCATTCCGCGGGAGTATGGATGCCCGCACGACTTACATTAGTTCTTCTTCTCCGGATAGAGCACAATTTTGACATAATTCTTCATGTCAAAATACTGCTGCGCTGTTTTCTGAATGTCCGCCGCCGTTATCGCTTCAATCCACGCCATACGCTGCGGGAAGACTGAGACGTCCTCTCCGTTTTGATAATAACTCTGCAGCATGCTCAACCACGTGTTGTTCTCTTTCAAATTGACTTCGAGTGTGCGGCGCTGGATTTCTTTCGTCTTCGTCACATAGATCTCGGGCATCGGTGAACTCTTGACACTGTCGATCTGCTGCAACACTGTTTGTACAAGTTCATCCACGCGCTCCGGTGCGCACCCGAAGCTGATCGATATACGGGCTTGGGAAACGGGATAATGAACAGGCCATGCGCTTGCGCCGATACCATAAGTGCCGCTCTTTTCTTCCCTAACAACTTCGCGCAGTTTGATTTGCAACACTTCCATCAGCGTATTCAGAGTGAATCGGTTCCGGGTGGTGTACTCAAACGGAGTCATAAACATCATCCGTACTGATGCCTTGGGTTCAATGCCTTTATAGACATTCTTTTCAATTTTTCCTTCCGGAGCACGAATGCCGACATCGCGCCATGATTCGGTCCGGTGGATAGTCGGAAGATTGGCAAGATATTTCTCCACAAACATTTTCAATGTATCCATCGAAAATGAGCCGACAAAGACGAAGATGAAATCACCGATGTCGGCAAATCGTTCTTTGTAGAAAGAAAAGGTGCGATTCATATCCACTTCATCGAAGAGCTGGGGCGTTGTCGGCCGTGCGCGATGATGATATTGCGACATTGTCACCTGAATCGTATCCGTGAGTGCTGCATCAGGACTTGCGCTTCGATTTTGCAAATATGCTTTGATGCGTGTTATCGTTGATGCAAATGCCACGGAGTCTTTCCGCGGCACAGTGATATATGCACGCACCAGCTGACAAAGCGTCTCGAGATCCTTGGGCGAACAGGTGCCGTTGAATCCTTCATACAATTCCCCGACATAGGGCGCCACATTCACAACTTTGCCGGCAAGATACTTGCCGAGCGCCGTCATATCAAAATCACCAACACCGCTGACGCCAATCAACTGCGACGCCATTGTCGCAGACATGTAGTCGTTTTCCGCGACAAGGGATGTTCCTCCCGGGCTGAATGAGCCAAAGAGAACCTGGTCGTTCTTGAAGTCTGTCGATTTCGCAAGCACTTTGGCGCCGTTGGACAATGTCCATTCAACTGTACCGACAGCATCCAATTTTTTCTCGACAGAGATTTTGCCTGGCGGAGGCACAGACGCCAGCAGTTGCTTGCCCACAGCGGCATCTTCGTACGCCGATGTTTTTGCCGCCAGAACGTCTGTGAGCATTTGCTCCACGTCGCTCTTGGAGGGAAGAACAACTCCCTCTTTCTGCGGTCCGGCAACAGTGATAACGCGATTATTCTTCGTCATTCGTTCCGCGGTCAGCGCATTGACTTCCGCCAGAGTAATTCCATCAACAAATTGTTGTGCCAGCGCATATTCATATTCAATACCGGGAATGGACTCCTGCTTCAGAACATGGCGTGTGTATTCATCAACATAGGAACGCGATTCTCGCTTGGTTCGTTCATTGTACGATGTTTCATAATCGCGCAGAAGGGTCTTCTTTTGGCGTTCGAGTTCTGTCGCGGTAAAGCCGTGCTGCGCAACGCGTTCCGCCTCCGCCAGCAACGCCGACAAGCCTTCTTTGACGCCGTTCTCCCGGACACCCGCAGACAATACAAAGGCACGCTTGTCGCCCTCAAAAGGCTGATCACCGCCATACGCATAAATAAAAGGAGGATTGGGTTTTGTCAGTCTTTCCTCAAACCGGTCATTCAGCATGCCGTCGTACAACCGGCCGAGAAGTCCGTGACGATAGTCGGCAACGGTTTTTTCGGGAACGTCCTGGCGCTTGAAAAAGACGGTAACTGCTGTTGACGGATATTCCTTGTCGCTTTCCACCGAGACCAGCATCTTGTCATGATTTGGGAGTGTAAATTCTGTCCGGGGGCGTGGGGATTTCGGATTTTGCAGATGTGCAAAATGATCCTTGATTAATCCCTCGATCATTGCTTTGTCGAAATCCCCGACAGCGATTACCGCCATTAATTCGGGGCGATACCAATCTTGATAGAATTTTTTTAACACCGGATGTGGTGCAGTATCAATGACTTCCTTTTTACCGATCGGGAGACGATTTGCATACTGAGACTGATAAAATAGCACCGGGTATTGTTTGTTTGCGACGCGCTCGTAAGCGCCGCGTCCCAGCCGCCACTCCTCGCCGACAACACCGCGCTCTTTATCGATCTCCTCATCATCGAAACTCACCGCCGATGCCCAGTCTTCCAGTACCTGAAAACCGCGCTTCAGCGTGGACAGCGTATCTGTCGGTACCTGCAGCATGTAGACCGTCTCGTCAAAACCCGTATATGCATTCAACTCCGGACCAAACCGCACGCCTGTGGATTCAAGAAAATTCACCAGATCTTGTTTGGGAAAATTCTTCGTTCCGTTAAAGGCCATATGTTCGACAAGGTGTGCAAGTCCTTGTTGATTATCGTCTTCAAGCACAGAACCCGCTTTGACCACCAGCCGCAATTCCGCACGATGTTCCGGTTTTTTGTTGTACCGAATGAAATAGCAAAGTCCGTTGGAAAATTTTCCGGTGATGACTTGCGTGTCCACGGGAATTACGTCGGAGATGCGCATCTCTTTCTGCTGCGCAAAAACTGGCGCGGTAAAGAGAAGCAGAAATATCATCGGGAAAAATCTATTACGGAGTTCTTTCATAACACATTCCTGTTGATGGTGGGGCAGTAATGTAGCAAACAGCGACGCAAGATTCAATTGCCCTGTTTGCGTGTTTCAACAAAAAATTGCTGCTTACATTACAATAGCACTGCCGATAGCGCATGGGTGCTGATGGACGAAGCGGCCTGCATGATGCTGCCGCTCTGCCGTACCAATACATTATAGAGTCAGCGCTTCCTCTTGGGCCCCTTTGTCGTCTTTTTCTCAACCGATTTCTTTGCTTTCGCGGATGTTGGATTCTTTTTCGGTGCAGGTACCGGTGGCACGTCCTTTTTTTCCACCGTCTTGGCTATGGGTGCTGTTTTCATCTCCGGCTTTTTGTTCGACGTTTTCACCGCAGGTACGGCATTTGCTTCCGGTACAGCTTTCGCGTTTGGTACAGCTTTCACACCCGCCGCAACTTTCGGTGCCTGGTTAGTTATCTCCTTCGTTATGGCTTTTTTTTTACCAGAAAAAAGATCTTCCTGATTCACTTCGCCATTCTTTTTTGCGTTGTCTGCCTGCTCCAGCGTCTTGTCTTCATCATCCTCCGACGTAACAACTGCGATAGCCGCAACGCGGTCTCCGGAATCAAGACGGATGAGACGGACGCCCGATGTATTTCTTCCGGACACGCGCACTTCGTTTGCATGCTGGCGAATCACCATGCCGCCGGTGGTCACCACAACGATGTCGTCGGAATCCTGCACTTGTTTGATCGCCATCATCTTGCCGGTTTTCTCTGTCGCGCGCAATGTCGCAATGCCTTTGCCGCCGCGATGGCTGATGCGGTATTCGCCCAGATCGGAGCGCTTGCCGAAGCCGTGTTCAGTGGCAACAAGAAGGGTTGTCCGGAGCTGCTTCACCGACACGGCGCCGATTACTTTGTCTCCCTTTTTCAGCCTAATGGCGCGAACGCCTGAGGCGCCGCGGCCCATGCTGCGAACTTCGCTTTCCGGGAACCGGATCGCAATGCCTTCGTGTGTGCCGATCACGATTTCATGCGTACCGTCTGTTAGCTTCACGTCGCAGAGCAGGTCGTGCTTGTCCAGTGAAATGGCGCCGATGCCGCTCCGCCGCGGATTACTGAACTCCGACAGCGTTGTTTTCTTCATCTGCCCGTGCTCGGTAACCATGAAAACGAAGTGCTGATCGTCGAAGTCCTTGACGCTCAGAAATGCGGTGATGTTTTCTCCCGAGTCTTTTGCAATCAGATTGACAATGGCCTTGCCTTTCGATGTGCGTCCGCCTTCAGGCACTTCAAAGACCTTCAGCCAGTAGCACTTGCCCTTGTCCGTAAAGAACAGAATGTAATTGTGCGTGCTGGCAACGAACATATGTTCAACGAAGTCATCTTCGCGGGAAGCTGCTCCCGTCACGCCCTTGCCGCCGCGCGACTGCCGCCGGTATCCGCTCACCGGAAAGCGCTTAATGTACCCGCTATGACTGATGGTAATGACAACCTCTTCCTGCGCAATCATGTCTTCGATGCGGAACTCTTCGACGTCGTAGACGATCTCAGTACGGCGTTCATCGCCGTACTTTTCCTTCACCGCAAGCAATTCTTCCTTGATGATCTGGCGCTGCAGCTGTTTGCTGGCGAGAATGGCTTTCAATTTGTTGATCAGCTTGATGATTTCGCGGTATTCTTCTTCGATCTTGCGGCGTTCCAGTCCGGTCAACCGCTGCAAACGCATTTCGAGGATTGCTTTTGCCTGAATCTCGGAGAGTTTGAATCTCTTCATCAATCCGATTTTGGCCGTCTCGGTATCGCGCGATGCCTTGATCAGTTTGATAATCGCGTCGATATTGTCCAGCGCGATGACGTAGCCTTCCAGAATGTGGGCACGCGCTTCTGCGGCATCCAGATCGAACTGGGTCCGGCGCACGATCACTTCGTTGCGGTGTTCGATGTAGTGCGCAATAATATCCCGCAGTGTCAGCACTTTCGGCCGGCCATCCACCAGCGCCAGCAGAATGACGCCGAAGGTGGTTTGCATCTGTGTGTGTTTGTACAGATTGTTCAGCACAACGTTTGCATTGGCATCGCGCTTCAGATCGATCACCACGCGCAAACCGTCGCGGTCCGACTCGTCGCGAATGTCGGAAATATCTTCAATCTTCTTCTCGCGCATCAGGTCTGCAATTTTTTCGATGAGCGATGCCTTATTGACCTGATAGGGAATTTCGGAAATGATGATGCTCTGCCGGTCGTTCTTCGCCGTCTGGATATTGGCTTTTGCGCGAAGAATAATGCGCCCGCGGCCCGTGGCATACGCGTCTTTGACGCCTTCATAGCCGTAAATAATGCCGGCGGTCGGAAAATCTGGTGCCTTGATGTGCTTCATCAGCTGGGCGTTGTCGATATCCGGATCCTTGATCATCGCGATGCAGCCGTCCACCACTTCGCTCAGATTGTGCGGTGGAATGTTCGTAGCCATACCCACGGCTATACCGGACGACCCATTCACAAGCAAATTCGGAATCTGCGCCGGCAGTACCGTTGGTTCTTTCAGTGTGTCGTCAAAATTGGGGGTGAAATCAACCGTATTTTTCTCGAGATCACGAAGCATTTCTTCAGCGATGCGGGACATGCGCACTTCGGTATAGCGCATAGCGGCCGCCGAGTCGCCGTCGATGGACCCGAAGTTGCCCTGGCCGTCTACCAGCACGTAGCGCATCGAAAAATCCTGCGCCATACGCACGATGGTATCATAAACCGCCGAATCGCCGTGCGGATGGTACTTGCCGAGCACTTCACCGACCACGCGGGCGCTTTTCTTATAGACCTTGTTCGCCGCCATGCCAAGTTCCTGCATGCCAAACAACACGCGGCGATGTACCGGCTTCAGTCCGTCTCTTACATCGGGAAGTGCACGTGCGACGATAACCGACATCGAGTAATCGATGTACGATCCGCGCATTTCATCTTCAATATCGACAGGTATGATTTTTTCATTCGGTGTTGCCATAGCGATCTTTCTACATAGCTATTAATTGTTCTTTGCCAGAGAGGACGCAGAGTTTCAGATATCTGAAAACTATTTCATGTTTGACATTCTGAACCCCGACGTTTTTTGGCGGGGTAACGAATCCATAAATTCTAAAGGATGGATTCTTCAATTCGTTCAGAATGACAGTCTACGATTGTTTCTCAGAGGTCTCTGTTTAATATTTTGGATTCTTTGAAGATAATACTCTTGTCAATTTTTCTACAACAAATTCTATTTTCCCGCGCAACCCGAGTCCGTAGCCGAATTTTTCCGCCGTGCCGCGCCCATCGTGGCGGATAGAACTTTCTACTGACACATCCGCAAAATGATATTTCATCCGGTGTGCTACTTGAAAATTTGCCAGCGTCGGCATACCGCGATGCTCGAATGGCGGCAGCTGATGATAGAGCGAACGCCGTATCATCATGGACGGCGTTTTAACGATCTCGATTCCTTCCGGCGCATGAAAACCGCGTGCATTGACAACCGCCTTTTTACCCGCCGCATACAGAAAAGGATCCTGTTCAAAGAGCAACGCCATCGTTGCCAGCAAACCGCCCTGAAGCGTTTCTGTATCGGTGTCAAAAAAGAACACCAGATCTTCTGCAACCTCGCCCATTGCACGATGCATCGCCGGCCCGTGGAAAATGTTCTCCGGCAAATACAGCGCGCGTGTTACGTTCGGATATTTCGCTTCGAGTTCCTGTACCACACGCTTGTCCGGTTCATCCGATCCGTTGTCAATGATCAGCAGGGGTACTGCCGGATAATATCTCCGGAAAGATTCGACTGCCACCCGAAGCAACTCCGGCGTTTGATAGTGCACCGTAACCGCCGTAGCTGTCATGGAATCAATCCACGAATATTTTCTCCGCTAAGCGATACACGGTCTTCTTCATTTGTGCTATTCGTGTTATCTGTGGGCATCTGTTTGCCAAAAATTTACCATCCTTCGTGAACCTTTACACGTCAAGATTACGAACATATTTCGCATTTTTCTCAATAAACTCACGTCGCGGTTCCACTTCATCACCCATCAGAATTGAGAATGTACGGTCTGCGTCTGCGGCGTTCTCAATTCCAACCTGCAGAATGGTGCGCGAATCGGGGTTCATGGTGGTGCCCCACAACTGTTCCGGATTCATTTCGCCCAAACCTTTGAAGCGGGAAATGACAATACCACCTTTGAGGTGCGTTGCTCCTTCTTCGAGCTCCGCTGCGGCAATTTCTTCTTCCTCATCCTTCCCGTTCTTCTTTTCTCCCTTCAGGCGCTTGAGTAACTCATCGCGTTCATCTTCATCAAACGCGTAGAGTTCCTGCTTTCCCTTCTTCAGCTTGAAAAGGGGCGGCTGTGCTATATAGACGTGGCCGAGTTCGATCAGCTCGCGCATATAGCGGTAGAACAGCGTGAGGAGCAGCGTACGAATATGCGAACCATCGACGTCGGCATCGCACATGAGAATAATTTTATTGTAGCGGATCTTTTCAGAGTTGAAATCTTCACCAACACCCGCGCCGATAGCGGTAAAGATGTTCCGAATTTCTTCGTTCTCCAGAATTTTATGGAGCCGGGCTTTTTCGACATTCAGTATTTTTCCCTTGAGCGGAAGAATTGCCTGAAAACGCCGATCTCGCCCCTGCTTCGCACTGCCGCCGGCGGAGTCGCCTTCGACCAGATATAGTTCGCAATGCTCGGGATCGTTGATGGAACAATCTGCCAGTTTGCCCGGAAGTCCGCCGCCATCCAGCGCATTTTTGCGCCGTGTCAGATCGCGGGCTTTGCGGGCTGCTTCGCGCGCTTCCGCCGCACGAAGGCTCTTCTCGATGATACGCTTTGCATCACCGGGATTCTGGTCCAGCCAATCTGAGAGTTCCTGGCCGACGACAGATTCGACGATGCTCTTCACTTCGCTGTTGCCGAGCTTTGTCTTCGTCTGCCCTTCGAATTGCGGTTCGGGCACTTTCACGCTGATAATGGCCGTCAAGCCTTCGCGGAAATCATCCCCAGTCAGCGCGATTTTACCTTCTTTGACAATATTATTTTTATATGCATAGTTGTTCAGGCTGCGCGTCAACGCCGTGCGAAACCCGACCAGATGTGTTCCGCCTTCGTGGGTGTTGATGTTGTTGACGTACGAAAAGACGTTTTCAGAAAACTGGTCGTTGTATTGTATTGCCACTTCCACTTCCACTGTGCGTCCATTTTCGTCCTCCCCCGAACCTTTTGCATAGACCGGCTTCTTGATCAGCGATGGACGGGTGGAGTCGATATATTTCACGAATTCCACAAGGCCGCCTTCGAAGTGGAACCGCTCCGTCTGTTCCTGCTTCGAACGGAGATCGGTAATCTCCAGCGACACTTCCTTGTTCAGGAAGGCGAGTTCGCGTAGACGCTCGGCGAGTGTTTCAAATTTATAGACGCGGTTCTTGAAAATGGTGTTGTCGGGAAGAAATGTCACCTGTGTTCCCGTGACGCCCTTGTCGACTTTGCCGATCTCTTTCACCGGTGCGACAGGATCGCCTCTCTTAAATTTCTGGTAGAACACCTTGCCGTCGAGCCGCACTTCGACTTCCAGCCACTCGCTCAGTGCATTCACCACAGACACACCGACACCATGCAGCCCGCCGGAAACTTTGTAGCTATTCTTGTCGAACTTGCCGCCCGCATGCAGTACCGTCATCACCACTTCCAGCGCCGAACGCCCTTCGTCTTTTTGAATGCCCGTCGGAATACCCCGTCCATCGTCAATCACCGTAACGGATCCGTCCTTGTTGATCTTCACATCTATGTTCTTACAGTAGCCGGCAAGCGCTTCGTCAATTGAGTTGTCCACCACCTCATACACCAGATGATGAAGGCCGCGAGTGCTGACGTCGCCGATGTACATTGCCGGGCGCCGGCGTACTGCTTCCAAGCCTTTGAGAACGGTAATATCGTCTGCAGTATAGTTGCCGTTATTCTTTTTGGGTTTTGTTTCCGCCACGTTGTTCCTCGTGAAAGTAATTCAAAAATTCGCATTAACTAAGCGCAAAAAACCTTGCAAAATATTTTGCCACCGAGAGCACAGAGAAAAAGATGCTATTGCCTCTGTGTTCTCTTCTCTCGGACGCTGAGCAAAGCCGAAGCGTCCGAGACCGAAAGCACCGCGTCTCTATCGAAATCGGATATCTTTAATTACCTCGGATTGCATCTCCGCGTGTATCTTTTCCAAAATTTCCTGTTTCCGAAAACTCAGCTCCGTCCGCCAGGGCGCAGCAGACACACGAATTGTTGCCACCCCTCGTTCTACACTTTCCACGTGTGCGATCTGTGCAATGCGTTCGCCCACAATGCCGGGCCAAACCTCGACAAGTTCATATTCCTTCAGCTTCCCGCCAATACCAAGGCTCCGCACCAGCGCTTCAATGGCCGCTCCCAGCGAAACCGGTTCAGTTCTTTTGCTCATGATGCACGCAGGGCGCCGTTGTGGATGTAAAACGTCTTTGCATTTTCTCCCGCCACATCACCCTCGCCAAACACATGTGCCGCTGTGGTGGTAATGAACGTCTGTCCCAGCGTCGAGACCAGTCCGAGCAGTTTTCTTGCACGATGGTCGTCGAGTTCGCTGAAGACGTCGTCCAGCAGAAACACCGGCACCTCGCGCACCCGCTCCTTTAAATAGAAGAACTCTGCCACCTTGAGGGCAATCAGAAACGTTTTGTGTTGCCCTTGTGATGCATGCTGACGAAGCGGCAATTCATTGAGCAAGAATTGAATCTCGTCTCTTTGCGGCCCGACCAGCGTTGTGCCGACGCGCAGCTCGTCACGCAGTTTTGCGGAAAGCATTTCCCGGAATTTCGCCGTAATTGCGTCGGCGCCATCAGCGGCTCCCGCCTGCGGCAAATACGTCAGCACCGGATGTTCCGACCCCGCACCCAGTGTGGTGTATGCGTTCTCAACGTAGGGCGCAAAGGCGGAGAAGAATTCGGATCGTTTTTGAATCAGCCGTGTGCCGTGCACGATGAGCGACTCATTCCACGGCTCCAGCATTGCCTCCGCATGGGGCGCCGTTATCGTCTTGCGCGCTGCTTCGGAGAGAATCGCATTGCGCTGCCGCAGCACGCGCTTGTATTCCACCATCTCTTCCACATACGACGCGCTGGATTGGGAAATCACCAGGTCCAAAAAACGGCGCCGGTCCACCGGCATGCCGAACGTAATGGAACTGTTCTCCGGAGAGAGAACCACAATGGGAAAGCGTCCGATAACCGAAGCATAGGTCGCCGGCGGCTTTCCGTCAATTTCGTAGAGTTTGCCCGCGGTGGCAAGATCGTACGTCGTCCGTACGTTAAAGCGGCTGCCGATGTCCGATTGAAATGTGCCGCTGACTTCGAAACCGGGGGTTCCCTGCTGTACCGCCACGCTGTCCGATTTCGCAAAGAAGCTCTTTGTCAGACAAAGAAAGGAAATCGCTTCCAACACATTTGTTTTTCCCTGCCCGTTTTCCCCGAGCAGAGTATTCGCCGCTGCACCGAACGCAATCGATGTCGCGCAATGGTTGCGGAAGCAGCGGAGTTCGACTGACACAATATTCATGAACCGGTGCCGATTCCGTCAACCATTCAGGCGCACAGGCATGACCAGCATCAGCACATTTTCATTATCGCGCTGGGTGCGCGGCACCACGATGCCGGCGCGCGTTGCAGAACTGAACTTGAAGATCACTTCATCGCCTTCAATATGTGTCAGAATGTCGACAACGTAACCAAAATTGAATCCCATTTCCATCTCATCACCGTTGTATTCGCAAGCGATTGTTTCTTTTGCTTCGCTGCCGAAATCGATATCCTCCGCGGTGATCGTCAATTCGCTTTTGGTCATCGACAGGCGGATCTGATGGGTTGTGAGACTTGAGAAGAGCGCCACGCGGCGCACCGATGCCAGCATCTGGTCTTTACTGACCATTAGCTCTTTGGTGTTGTCCGCGGGAATCACGCTCTGATAATTCGGATACGGCTCTTCAATCAAACGGGAGATGAGTGTTGTCTGCCCGTTCTGGAAGAGGATGTGTCCCGCACCCACCTGCATCCTGGCACCGCCGTCTTCAGCAAGCTTGGAAAGAATATTAAGCGCCTTTGCCGGGATCACAATGTCCTTCGCATCCTTCGGTGATTTGATTCCCTTCGTGATCATTTTCACGAGACGGTGCCCGTCGGTTGCCACGGAGCAGAGTTCTGACTCTTTCAATTGGAACAAGACTCCCATCATAGCAGGACGAAGTTCGTCTGTACTGACCGAGAAAATGGTTTTTCCGATAATGCGCCGGAGTGTCTCCGCCGACATTTCAATTTCACTTTCGCCTTTAAAGTCCGGCTTCTTGGGGAATTCATCGATGGACTCGCCCTGCAGAACGTATTCACCGTTCTCGGTCGCCATCTTGATTTTCTTGTTTTCCACATCGATGGTGAACATCACCTGCTGATTGGTCAGCGACTTCACTGTATCGAATATGCGTTTGCCCGGAATCAGTACGGAGCCATCCGCCAATCCGGTCACCACAACTCCGCAGGTCATCGAGATATCCATGTCTGTAGCGGTGATGTTGAGCATGTTCCCCTTCACCTCGAACATCAGATTCTCCAACGCCGGATGGGTGGAACGAGTGGGAAGAACGCTGGCGGCCCGGCTAAGGGCTTTCTGCAATTCATTACTATGCGCTGAAAACTTCATCGTGCGTCCCTTTGGATGTTAAAAAATTGGAACTACTCATATGCATTGTCTGACATTACCATAATAGAAACAGAAAAGAGCTTTGGCGCCCGCTCCTTCTTCGTTCCCCCATCAGCGTTCCCGGAAAAGTATCACAGTCCTGAGGATCCTAGAATTCGTAAAGAATCCGTCAAAAGTGATTCTCTGTGTCCTTTATGGCAAGCATCATTTTTCGAGTAGTCGCGAAAAAATATAAACAATGTAGCCATTTTTCAGGGGAATTTCAAGAGAAAGCATACTTGAACAATATCACACAGCGACTGATATATCCCCAAAAGTGGTGTTTTTAGGGCTTTGTTGGCAGAAATACAGGAATTGACTTTGTGCCGTTTCGTGAGTACGTTCATTTCAAGCTGTTACGTTGTTCCGGTGAAGAACAACCAAGCAGAGACCGGCAATTCTTTGCCCTCTGACTCTCAGCGTGGAATCGCACAAACGCCTAAGTGTTTGGCTCCTTTGCATGGCTGCTCACACGGACGAATATCCTTCTGCGAATCGGGCTTCTCGGCATTCTGACTGCAATTCGTCTCTCCAACATGCCGCTGCCGATTGAGGGCTGGGTTCACCAGATCTGGATATGGACGCCCATTCCATGGATGTACACGCTTTACTATCTGCAATACTTATTTATTGTAATTCCCGGGACGATCGCAGGCGATATGATTCTTCGTTGGTTGAAAGAGCCGGCCACCTCCGATGAGAAGCATTGGTCATCGGCGCGCTTGTTTTCAATCTTGATACTGATGATATCTTTCGTTCTGATTCTTCTCGTTGGATTAAAAATTCGCTGGCTGGTGGAGACGACGCTCCTCACGGTTACGCTTTGCGCATTCGGCTGGTGGCTGCTTCGCAAACCGCTCAATACGACAGAACGTCTTTATAAAGAGATGTATCTTTGGGCAATTTTCTGGTTGGTACTTGGTTTGTTTTTCGAACCCTACGAAGGCGGCATTAAAAAAGACCGCGCCACAATGAGCTGCTACTTTGTGACCTCCGGACTTGCGATCTACACATTCATTGCCTTTTCTATCATTGTCGACGTCTTCAAGAAGAAACGATGGCTGCAGCTGTTGATCGACAACGGACAGAATCCGATGATCGCGTATGCCAGCATCAATAATTTCATCACTCCGGTGCTTGCAATTCTCTCCATCGACTCGGTGTTGACGGCGATGGCGGTGACACCGTGGCTCGGCTTCCTGAAAGGTTTGATTGTTACTTTGTTGATGGCGGTAGTTGTTCAATTTTGCACAAAACGCAAAATCTTTTGGCGAACGTAGTTTGACATTCTTTGCATAGATTACAAATCCGGGCGTGCACCATGGCTCGTTCTCTTCTCTTGTTATCGCTATTGTGGTTCTGCTACTCATCAGACTGCTTTGCCCAACACTCTTCCACGTGGGCCGACGCCAAACTGGACACTGTGACATTCGGAAACTCCGATGACTACAATCCCGCCCTGCAGAGAAATAATGCTTTCAGTCTCATCACCTCTTCCTGGCTGGTCTTTGAGCGGCACACAACTGTCTCGTCCGATATCGCGGCAAAGCGGTTTCTCCGGGATGGCACATGGGATACCGCAACCGTTCTCATCGCCTCCTCTACGCCTGTAGCGGAACAGACACACCCCAGCGTGGCCGGATTCCCCTGGACACCATCTAACGTCCTTGCCGCATGGCAGAAAAAAAACAGCAGTGCGTGGAACGTTTACTATGCATTTTACCTGGCAGATTCTCTCGGCTGGCAAGCGCCGCAGGCTCTCACCTCCGACAGTCTGGATTGCAGTGATGTACGGGTGCGATCCTATTTTGATATCTCTTTTGCGATTTTCTGGAAACACAAAAGCTGCATCCTATACAGCATTGTTCGGCCCGGCTATCGCTCTGCCGTGGATACGGCAGCAGTTTCCAATACCGACTCTCTTGAGTATGATATCGGCAACATCACCTATGACGGAAATGGACAGATCCTGTTTACAAAGAAAGATTCAACCGGGATTCACACTCTGTGGGAGCGTGTATTCCTCCCCGACTCGCTCTACAAGCAGCCATTACAGATCAACACAAACGGGCTAAGTGTTTTGCGTCCTAGATATCTTCAAACATTGCGTTATCCTGAATCCTGGTTTTCGTTTGAGGCGCATGATGGAAAAACCCGGGATCTCTGGGGTAACGACTACTCCGGCCTGTCTCGCCTCACAATCACGCCTTTGGTTGACGAAAGAAATTGCTCTTCAACAAACTTTCCCATGGTAACCAGACAATCGGGAGTGACACTTGCATCATCATTTCCCTGGATGTACTCTATCTATGAAGCCGATTCAACAGTCCTCATCAATCCGGGAAGTGCGGTCATTGCATCAACCGGATATAATCGCGCGCCAAGAATCGATGGCTATGCATTTGGCGCCGGCGGATGGCAAGTTGCTGCTGTCTGGGAAAGCAACCGGAGCGGGCGTACACATCTGTATAGCAAACATGTATTTCAATGGAACGGCTCCGTCAACCGCGAATCATATGAACCAGCCACCTACACACTGAGCCAAAACTATCCCAATCCATTCAATCCATCCACTATCATTCGATTTTCTGTGGAGAAAGAATCACCCGTCACACTTGCCGTGTTTGATCTCTGCGGGCGGCATATTGCAACGCTCGTAGATGAGCGACTGACTGCCGGAACATATTCCGTTCGGTGGATTGCCGAGCAATTGTCCGCGGGATTGTATATTATTCAAATGAAGGCGGGATCATTTTCGAAAGTCCAAAAGGCACTACTGCTCAAATAAGTAGAAAAGAATTAATAACTGATGTTACGCAGATAGAGTGTTTTCTTACCACAGAGACATGGAGACACGGAACTTTAAGTAAGAATATCCTAAAAAGTTCAGTGAATTGAAAAGAAACTCTTTCCTATTTCTCTGTGACTCTGTGTCTCGGTGGTGAAAATTGTTGTTTTGCGTAAGATCACTTAATAATAGTATTACACACCTTTTTCATAGAAAGGATTTTCGATGTCACCCCTCGTAACGCTCATCATGGGTTCCAAGTCCGACTGGGAAGTTTTGAAACACTGCACCGCCACACTGGATGCTCTCAATATTCCGAATGAAGCGCGCGTACTTTCCGCACACCGCACACCGGATGCGTTGTTCGAATACATTGCCGATGCAGAGAAACGTGGTGTTGAAGTGTTTATTGCCGCAGCTGGCGGCGCAGCTCATCTGGCAGGAGTGGTGGCATCAAAAACAGTACGGCCGGTGCTCGGCATTCCTATGGAGTCGCAGTCATTGAAAGGATTGGATTCGTTGCTCTCGATGGTACAGATGCCGGCAGGAATTCCTGTTGCCACACTGGCGATCGGTAAACCGGGTGCCATCAACGCGGCACTTTTTGCGGCGGCAATCCTATCCGCAAAACATCCTGAATACGGAAAAGCGATTGTAGCATTCCGCAAGAAACAGGCAAAAGCGATTTTGGAGAATCCGGATCCAAGGACTATGAACATGTAAAGTCGTGACTTGTAGTGTCCATTGTTGCAGCCTGAATACTCGCACTCCAATCGCCCTCACTTGCGATATAGCGATACACCCTGTTAGGCATTAGTCCGGTATCAAAAAACAGTGAATCTATAGTTCCGCCGGAAATAATGGCAATTGTCGAATCGTCGCGCTTGACAGTAACGTGGTGACTTTGAGCGTTATCGATGACAGAAATTTTTAGAGATGCGCTGGCACAACCCATGTCCACAACAGACAATTGAAGGGGGTTGATTTGAGGTTGAACTGATTTTTCCTGACATCCATACAGCAATACCATAAATAGGACAGCTATTGGCAAAACACGAAGATGCTGATCAAATAAACTTCTCATTTGACTTTCAAAGGAAAAAATCGGTTTGAAACCAGCTCGCCTTAATTTGAAAGCAACGGAACGAATACTGGTTGACACAAACTGGCGGCCGACAGTTCCATGGTTCATACGCAATGATTCTTCTTTTTTGCTACTCCCTCCCCATCACATAATCCGTCTCGTACATTTCGTACACCGTTGGATACATTCCCAGATTTTTGTACACCATTTGTGCTCGCACGTTTTCGCGTTCTACATAAAGCCTAATACCGCAGACGGTGCCGTCATCGTGCGCCATTTTCTCGATGGTGCGGTGTAACTGCGTAAAGATCTTTTGTTTCCGGTATGCCGGTTCCACATACACACTTTGAATCCACCAGAACACGCCGTTGCGCCAATCGGACCATTCGAATGTGATCATGATCTGGCCGACAACGCAGCCGTCCACTTCCGCGACAATATAAAATCCTTTGTTCGCATCGTCTAGCACCGCCTGCACACCCTTCAGTAAACGATCTGAATCAAGAGTGAGTCTTTCGGTCTCCAATGCAATGGCGGCGTTGAATCGAGCAATAATATCGCCATCGGCAAGTTTTGCTGGTCTAATAATTACTGTGTTCATTTTTCTTCTCGCTGTTGATGTAAATCAACTATTGAAATCTTCTTCTCTGTGCTCTCTGTGTGCTCTCTGTGTGCTTCCGACTGATGCCTGCGGTATCAGTCGAGATCCTCCGGACTGTGGCAAATTTTTTATCACGGTAAATTAATCGATCCCAGCACCGTCGCCCGCGACGCCCCCGTCACACCCGGAAGATTTGCCGGATTACCGCTGATCGTCTCGTTCGCAAGAATAGCAAAACACACCGCCTCTTTTGCATCGGATGACAGGCCGACGTCATCGCTGGTCAACACCTCGGCAGAAGCGAAGTACCGCGCCAGCCCATCCATGATCGTCCGGTTGAGCGATCCGCCGCCGCTCACAATCACTTCGTCCACGCTGCAGATGTGCCGCAGATATAAGAGAAATTGTTGATAGATGGTCAATGGCGTTATCTCCGTAATTGACGCAATGATATCTTCCCGACGTGCGCCGTGTGCACTCTTCAGCAAATCCGTCACCAATGCCGTACCAAATAATTCGCGTCCTGTCGATTTCGGCGGCGGCGTTTTGAAGTACGAAAGTCGCAGCGCGCGCCGAATTATATCCACCAGAATGTCGCCGCGCGCAGCAACAGCACCGCCGGCGTCGTATTGTTTTCCGTACAACTCCGTCATCACCGCATCGATCATCATGTTACCAGGACCAGTGTCAAATGCACGCACATCCGCCAGTGAGCAATTTTTCGGAAGAAGCGTTACATTGGCGATGCCGCCGATGTTCACCAGCAGGCGATTCTTTGTGCGTGAGCGGAACGTGATCGCATCGAAGAACGGAACCAACGGCGCACCTTGGCCGTCCAATGCTATGTCCCCCGCTCGAAAATTGCCGACAGTGATAACCCCGGTCAGCTTGGCAATCGCCGACGGATCTCCGAGCTGCAGTGTGGATCGGACCTGTTTGCCGAACATCTTCTTCGCTGCCGGCAGATGGTGCACCGTCTGGCCGTGTGATCCGATCACGTCCACTGCGGAGAGCGGGATACGCGCCCTCTTTGCAACTGCGCGTGCAGCGTCGGCAAAGAATTCCGCGGCCAGCACATTCAGCCGACAAAGTTCATCCACGCTGCTGCTTCCCGGCTGTGAATTTGCAAGCACATACTCGCGATACCCGCGCGGATATTTGAAGGAGATGAACGAATCGACCGCATACCGTGTTTTAAATCCTGAGCCCGTCACGGTGACCAGTGCTGCATCAATGGAATCCGCAGACGTACCGGACATAAGCCCAATAATACGTCGTCGCTTTTTCTTCATCACTTGAAGAAGTGTCATTCGAGCTTTCCTTGAGAAAATAGGCAACGCAGGTTCCCCTGCGACGTCACTGGATTGAATGCATTCATTTGATTATAGTCTCTGTGTTCTCGGTGATCTCTGTGGTCAATGCATTTTATTTTCACTTGCTGCGAAATGGAAAATATATCTGTAATGAAAAAGGAAAACGTCGTTTTGCTGGGGGCACACATGTCTATCGCGGGCGGAATCCACAGGGCGGTGGATAGAGCCTTGTCGATCGGTTGTACCGCGCTGCAGGTATTTACCAAGAACGGCAATCAATGGCACGCCAAACCGCTGAGCGAGGATGACATTCAAAGCTACAAAACCAAAATCGCCGGTGCAAGCATTGCACCGGTTGTATCCCATGATTCCTACTTGATTAATTTAAGTGCGATCAATCCCGACCTATTAAAAAAATCGCGTATGATGTTTATTGAAGAGATTCGACGCTGTGCGCAGTTGGGTATTCCGCTGCTCAATTTTCATCCGGGTGCCCATGGCGGCGCGGGCCCGGAAGAAGGAATCAAGAAAATCATAGAGGGCCTCAATATTGCACATGAAGCAACCAAAGATTCAGATGTAATGAGTGTGGTGGAAACCACCGCCGGTCAGGGAACATCGATCGGGCGTTCCTTTGAAGAGATCGCTGCGATTATCAATGGCGTGGACGATCCATCACACATGGCGGTATGCATTGATACTTGCCACATTTTTGCCGCTGGATATAATATCTCAACTGAAAAAGGATATGAGAAGACATTCAAAGAGTTTGGTGAACTGATTGGCCTCAAGCATTTGGCAGCATTTCATGTTAACGATTCAAAGAAGGGATTGGGGTCGCACGTTGACCGGCATGAACAAATTGGCAAGGGTGCGATTGGTGTTGAGGGATTCAGACTTCTAATGAACGATACGAGGTTTGACCATGTTCCAAAAATTTTGGAAACACCGAAGAGCGAAGACTTGCATGAAGACGTGGAGAATATGAAGCTGCTGCGATCGCTCAACTCATACCGGTAGACATCGGACGTCTTAGGTTCCGGCTGGCGAACAACGTCGAGCCATGATAGACGTCCGATGTCTGAATGCGCAAGGAGCTAGCTTCCCCTATATTCCAGCAGCACCGCAAAATCCTTTCTTCCTGGAAACTTCGCACATAACCGGACGGCGCCCTTGCGAACGCTCACGGCCCCTTCAAACACATCGCCCCTCTTCTTCAACGGCATCCAATCCTTATTGATGATAACCGCAGCCTCTTCTGCGCCAGGCACTTTGATTCTGAAGATCGCCGGCAGTCCCGGCGGAAGCACCGCCTGAAACGGACTCAACAACGAGCAACCATGTTCATCAAATTCCTGAAACACCTGCGGGTATCCGTTTTTCGCATCCTGCACTTTCTCCGCATGGATCAAATATTCCGCAGCCCATTCATATGCTCCCTCTTCTTCCCTGCCTTTTGCAAAAAGATGAAATATGTAATCACCCGGTTCCGGTGGTTGAATCCGAATTTCGAATAACATATTGATGCGTTGAACAAAGACAAAATTTTCGCGCAGGGTTTTTTCCTTCTGCTGCAATGTTCCCATACACAGTACATTACGCGGAGCTTGCACATGAATAATGACCTCTCCATTGCTCCGAATCACTCCCGCAGATTCACTGATACCGTACATTCCCATCTCAAAATACTTCGGTCGCAGATAAACCAATGACTGGAATTCTTGTCTGCGGAGCGGCTTTTCAAGAAGCTGCCAGCACGAATCTTCCGGAAAATGATCATAAATAAATTCTGGCGGCGGTGTAAAGAAATAATGAGGTGTGAATTTCCGAACGTAGTCCCGCTGGTCGCCTACATGTCCTGCACCCCACGTGCAGTCCAGAAGTTTCCACTCTCCTTCGATCTTGACAGCATTCCATGCATGATTGGATTTGTCTGGAATTTTCCCGCCACTGGAATATCCGTATCCCTTTGCAAATCCACTGATGCTCACAACCTCGAGCCCGGCTGCACGCGCAAGCTGTTCGAAAAGGCCGGAGTATCCTTCACACACCGCTTTTCTGCTTTTGAGCACATCCCCGGACGTTTCGTGTTCGATCTTTCCGCTAAAAAATCCTTTCACATCGTAATTGATATTTTCTGCCACCCACCGAAAAATCGCACGCGATTTTTCATCGTCGAGTGAAAACGGATCCGTGAGATAGTGGGCAAGCACCGGAATAGAGCGAGATACTTCCGGAGGCGCATGGAGCGCATGACGATCTACTGCATCGTAGTTCGTACCGGCATGTGAACTGCTTGCCGGATGAAAGATGATCAAAAAACCAAAGAGCCACAAAAATCGCTTCCTGTGGCTCTCGTCAAAAATAGTTCGCATGGGATACTCCCGCGATATGCCGCCAATTACACGGCGGGTTCCTGTTGGCCGATATAGTGCAGCATTCCCAATCCCCACACCAGATCAACGCAATCAATACCAATCACCGATCGGTCCTGAAATTCACGCTGGAGAATGTCGATCGCACTGCATCATAATTATCCTGGAGCGTCGGAATCAGCACAACACCGTTGGCGATCAGAATATTTGCATAACTCGCCGGCAGGCGCCGATCTTCATAGATCATTGGTGCGGGCATCGGCAGTTCCACAATGCGAAATGGTTTTCCCTCAATGTTCGTCATTGAGTGAAGCTGATTAAGATTCTGTTGTGGCAAAGAATGGTTTTCGTCGTCGGTATTTTTTTCTGTAACCGCCGCAATGGTTGTCGGATTGAGGAACCGCGCCGTGTCGTCAATGTGGCCATCGTGTCGTCGGCAACAATTCCGTTATCCACCCAAAGAATTTTTTGCGCGTCGTAGTATTGGCACAGATACCACTCGATTTCTTCACGGGAGAGATCGGAATTTCTATTCGGATTAAGCAGACACGACGTGCTTGTCCGCAGACATCCTTTGCCGTTGACATCGATCCTCCCTCTATCACACTGCCGGGATGGAACACCGGTAGTCCTCGCTTCTCGCCGATTATTGTCAGCACCGCATCATCCAGATCGAACGGAGGATATTTGCCTCCCCACGCATTGTATCCCCAATCAATTAACTATGAATGAAAGGATGGAGCGTTGTGGTCCTTGGTGTTCTCACCCAATTCTTAATTCATAATTCCTTAAACGATCGCTGCGCCGTGATTTTCAATTTTCATCGTTGCTGCAGATGATTCCAGTCCCACACGCTGAAATGCCCGCTGCATTTCGAGGGCAATAGCATCGCAATTCTGCAGCGTGAAACAAAATATCGTCGGACCGGATCCACTGATGTTGCAGCTAATTGCCCCGGCATGCAACGCAGAGCGCTTTACATCTTCAAAACCGGGAATCAGCGTCGCACGATATTGCTCATGCACCTTGTCCGCCGTAACATAGCGAAGCGCCTCCACATCTCCCGATATCATCGCAGCAACAAGTGATGCAACATTCTGCAGATTTACAACTACCTCCGCCCTGCTGATAATAGAGGGAAGGATCTTCCTTGCCTCTGATGTCAACAATTGAAAGTGTGGACTGCACGCCACAATGGTAAGCGGATAATCGATTTTCACACTGCGTGTGTGCAATTCCACGCCGTCGTAGCAATTCACCGTCAACCCGCCCAGCATGGAGGCAGAGATGTTGTCTGGATGCCCCTCTATTGAAAGGCCGATGGTTAGCATCTGCGCACGGGACAATTTAAGATCATAAAGCGCATCTGCAAGAACGATCCCCGCTGTGCATGCTGCACCGCTTCCTCCCAAACCGCCGTATGCGGGAATATTGTTTTGAAGATGAATCGTCACATGTTCTTTCATGGGATCGGTTCCGGCAGATCGGAGTGCGGCGCAAAACGCACGGTACACCAGATTGGATGCATCCAGTGCGATATGGCTTTTGCCTTCACCTTCAACGGTTATCGTCAGCTGCACCCGTTGTCCGATCTCGGCAGAAACAACGAGATACCTGTCCAACGCTAGCCCGAGCACGTCAAAACCGGGGCCGAGATTCGATGTGGAAGCCGGGACGCGAACTTTCTTCATCCGTTCTTTTACTTCCTCTCTGACAAAATCTTTGCAACATCGCCAATCGTTGCACGGATTTCAACTGGCGGGTTTGCCAGCGGCCTCGCTTTGTTGAAATGATAATCTACAATCACTTGCGGATCCTTTAGAATATTTCCCGTAAGAATTCCAACAACCGCCTCTCCTTCTTTGATGACTCCCTGTCCGATAAGTTTCTTGATACCCGCAACGGTCGCGCACGATGCCGGTTCCGCACCGATTCCCGCTGCATCGATGTGCACTTTGGCTTCAAGAATTTCTTCATCCGTGACGCTCTCAACAATTCCATTTGTCCAGCGAATGGAGCGAATTGCTTTCGAATAGTTGACGGGATTTCCGATCTTAATGGCTGTTGCAATCGTATCTGCCTTCTGCGGAGTCATAGATTGGAACCCATTGGTGAACGCTTCATAAAACGGGCTCGCTCCCGCCGCCTGAATTACCGCAAGGCGCGGCATTTTCTCAATCCAACCGAGTTCCACCGCTTCGTGCAAGGCTTTTCCAAACGCACTCGTATTGCCGAGATTGCCTCCTGGAAAAACAAACCAATCCGGTATTTTCCACTGCAACTGCAGCAGAGCCTCCCAGATAATTGTCTTTTGCCCTTCCAGGCGGAACGGGTTGATGGAATTGAGCGGATAGGCACCTAACTGTTCCTGCGCTTCGCGGATTAATCGCATGCAATCGTCAAAGTCTCCGTCCACCACCAGCGTCTTTGCACCGTATGCAAGCGCTTGAGAGATTTTTCCTACCGCCACACTCCCCTTCGGAATCAGAACTAGCCCGGCCATGTCCGCTTCCGACGCATAGGCCGCCAGCGAGGCCGATGTATTTCCGGTGGACGCGCATGTTACCGCCTGCTGGCCCAGTGCACGCGCCTGCGTCACGGCAACGGTCATTCCCCGATCTTTAAAAGAGCCGGTTGGATTCTCGCCTTCATGCTTTAAATAGATGTTGCTACATCCGGTCCACGCCGATATCTTTATGCTGCGATAGAGGCGCGTGTTCCCTTCCTGCTTCGACACGATCTCTTCGTCAGTCAGGTCGGGCATCACCATGCGGCGGAATCTCCAGACACCGCCCGCCGGCTGTTGATTCACGTGCAACGAAGAATCAAATTGCACGCGGTCAAGTGAATATTTCTTCCGCACCTCTGCCCAATCGTGTCGGACATCCAGCATGCTTCCGCAGTTGCAGGTGAACCGAACATCCGTCAGCTGATACGTCTTTCCACATTCAATGCAGCCCAGGAATGAATAGCTCATTGCGGCTGTACCGGTTTAGCGATCTGTTCACTCAGCTCCTTGGAACGGCGCGTTGCCGTCGCAACCGCGTCTATCAACATTGAACGAAGTCCATGCGATTCCAATTCATGCACGGCATTGATTGCCGTGCCTCCCGGCGTTGTAACCTGATCACGTAAAATCGCCGGATGCAGTTGCGATATTTTTACAAGTTTGGCGGAGCCGAGCACCGTTTGAACAGCAAGCTTCGTCGCCACATCACGCGTCAGCCCCATTTTAACACCGCCGTCGATCAGCGCTTCAATCACCATATAAATGTACGCCGGCCCGCTGCCGCTCAGCCCGGTCACAGCGTCAAGCTGGTGTTCTTCAACAACAACCACTTCTCCAACTGCTTCAAAGATAGCGATCGCTATCTGCGCCTGCTCATCTGTCACAAACTCGCCAAAGGCAACAGCCGTAGCTCCTTCATCCACGGTAGAAGCGATATTCGGCATCGATCGGATAATAGGAGATTTCTTTCCAATGCGTTGTTGCAATGATGAAATCGTCACTCCAGCTGCAATGGAAATAATCAGCTGCGATTCCTGAAGCACATCTTTGATCTCGTCCACAACTTTTCCGATTGTATAAGGCTTGACGCAAAGCAACACAACGTCGGCGCCGGTGACCGCCTCCCGGTTGTTTAGAGACGTATGGATTCTCCATTTTGACGCAAGCTTTTCGAGTTTCTCGCCATGGATTCCGCTTGCCGTTATTTTATCGTGCGCTGCAATTTTGGCATTGAGAATTCCCCTTAAAAGTGAGGTTCCCATGTTGCCGGCACCTATGACGGCAATGGAGCGATTGAGATTTTTCGCTGCTCCGCGTACACTTGCTTGCTCATTCTGTGTGAACATATACCACCGGTGTGAGTCGTTTCGAAATCCGATAACTATTCAATACTACAAATACAAAGGGTATGAATATTAAATATAACAAAATCAGGAACTTGTCAAAGAGTATCTTGACGAATCGCTCTCTTTTGTCGATATTAATAAGATATTATAAAATTCATTGTTATCAAAAGGAGTCTTGTGCGTTCATTTTGTACTGTTGGTTTGATTCTGTTTCTCGGAGCATCACGAGCCTTTGCTGGCCAACCGGCTGATTCGGATTCTCTCCCCCGCTCGCTTCCACATGGATACTCACTGCGTTGGCATGATTTTGTGACCAACATTCCGGACGATGTTATACGATACGGCAAGACCGCTTTCCGGCAGGAAACAATTCCAGAATGGATTGGCATCACCGCACTCACTGTCGGCTTCTATCTGACGGACGAGCAAACATATCGCGAATCTCAGCGGTGGCATAACGGGTCGTCACGAGTTGAATACTGGGGAAATTTTTTCAAGGAAATGGGCGATGGCAGATCGCAGTTTGGTCTTTCAGCGGCGTTTGTCGCCTATGGTTTTGTCGCAGGCGACAACCGTGCATTGCGCACCGGAAGTCAGATTACCGAGGTTGTTCTCGCATCGGGTGCCGTCGTTCAGGTATTGAAACACATTACTGGCCGACGCAGTCCGGACGGTGATCCAAAGTATGCTGCAATCTGGCGGCCATTGCCAAATCAGATTGATTACCTGAAACATGTGTCATCCTACGATGCCTTTCCGTCGGGACATATTACGACATCTATGGCTACGGTTATTGTGGTCGCAGAGAATTATCCCGAATACACATGGATCAAACCTGTTGGATATTCGCTTATGGTTGGCATCGCCGTGGGAATGGTTAATACGGGGATTCATTGGTACAGCGACTATCCGCTCGGCCTTGCTCTTGGATATGCTTTTGGCATGATTGTGGCACATCCCGAGGGAATCGACCTTGCCAAAGATTCGGATGCTCTAACCATCTACCCTGTTGCCCGGGAATCCAGTATTGGCGTTGGCATGGCACTGCGGTTTTGATTTTTTCACTTCTGGGATAGATAGTATGAAGCTGGCCATTATCTTCTTTCTATTGTTCGTCGGACAAATATTCGCATCCACGCCAGACTTCATGATTGATTCTACCGGTAGCGGGAATCTTTCCAGAACTGATGTCGCCGAATTGCACAACAACACACCCGAATGGCACTCCGTCGTCACCAATCCACCGGCGGATTGGTATGTTTTCAGCGAACAAATGTTGAATATCGATCGGGTACGTGATGTTCTGTACATCGGAATCATCACGGGCGGACTGATGGTGGTTGATCAGCAATTGTACGATGTGACCCAGGATGTACGTCGGCAATCCCCTTTCGTCAAGCGTTTGAACAAGTATTCAGTCGCCGTTGGAGATGGAAAATATCAATTTGCCGCGACCGGAGGTTTGGCACTCTACGGTTGGATTGGTGGAGATGAGCGTTGCTTGCGGACAGCCAGCCAAATGGCGGAATCGATTATCGCGGTGGGAATCGTCGTACAGGTTTTGAAACGGATTACAGGGCGCGAAAGCCCCGCCGCATCAACACAAAATGGCGGAATGTGGCGCTTCTTTCCGAATTTGCGGCAGTATACTAAGAATGAGCCGCAATACTACTCCTTCCCTTCCGGTCATATTTCATCTACGACCGCTGCGCTAACCGTTATTAATGAGAACTTTCCCGAATCCGCGGGCTGGCTTCGCCCCGCAAGCTATGCAATTATCGGAATGGTTGGTGTTGGGCTTGTGGGAGAAAGAATGCATTGGTACAGCGATCTCCTCCCCGGCATCGCGCTTGGCTACTCTTTCGGTCTCATATCTGCCCATCCGAAGGGATTGAAAATCGGACAATTGGGATCCTCTCATCCAGCGGAACTCAGCTTTTTCCCTACGAGCAATGGGAGCTTTAACGGCTTCACCGTTGCCCTTGATTTTTAGTTGTGTCCGATCGGACAAATTCTTCCTTACTGAATGCGCGTTCAAAACTAGTGTAGTGTAACATAAATAGCTTTATTATGTATTAGGATTTCCGTATCATGGCATAACTCCTTATCTTAGGAGGAACAGCCATGAAAACAGGAAGACCAAAACAGCTTCTGCTCCTGCAGCCAGGAGAACGTATACAGCTTGAGTCGATATCGTCGTCGCGGAGCTTGCCATATTCGCTAGTGCAGCGTGCCCAGATTGTGTTGATGGCAGCCGATGGAGCAAGCAATACAGAAATCGCCCAGCAACTTCGTTTAAGTAACCCAACGGTTGGCATATGGCGCCAGAGATATCTCGATTACGGAATTCAAGGACTTCACGACGGACTCAAGCCAGGCCGACCGCGATCAATTTCTGACGAGCGTGTTGCAACGCTGGTCCGTAAGACACTTGAAACAAAACCGGTTAGCGGCACACATTGGTCCGTTCGATCGATTGCGAAGATTACACGGCTGTCACACATGACCGTTCATCGCATCTGGCAGGCGTTCGGCCTTCAACCGCATCGACAAAAGGGATTCAAATTATCGACGGATCCATTTTTTTTTCGAAAAACTCAGAGATATTGTCGGTTTGTACTTAACTCCGCCGCAGAATGCTGTTGTGCTGTATGTTGACGAAAAAAGCCAGAATCAAGCTTTGGAGCGCAGCCAGCCCATGCAACCATTCGGTTTGGGATATATCGAAGGGGTAACCCACGACTACCTTCGTCATGGAACAACGACGCTATTTGCAGCTCTTGATATTGCCAACGGCACTGTTTTGGCGGACCGCAAAGAACACCATCGTCATCAAGAATATCCTAGCTTTTTGAAGACGATTGAGCACAATGTCCCGACAAAACTCGACATTCATGTTGTTGTGGACAACTATGCGACGCATAACCATGATACCGTCAAGCGATGGATTGCTCGCCATCCTCGGTGGCATGTGCATCATACACCAACGTACGCATCGTGGCTTAATCAGGTTGAAATATTCTTCAATATTATCACCCAACAAGCGATTCGACGTGGTACGTTCCGAAGTGTCAAAGAACTAAAGAATATGATTCAACAATTTATCGACAACTATAACAAACACCCAAAACCTTTTAACTGGACCGCTACGGCTGATTCAATCCTTGCCAAGATTGAAAGACTTTGTCAAGGTATTTCTGGTACTCTACGCTAGGTCTCTCTTTACGATACAACGAATACTCAAGGGCATCCGAAAATTGCAGTGAACTGAGGAACAACACGGGAAAGCTGACGGTCGGAAAAGCTAGAGGTAATTCACAAACTTGTTTTTGCGGTCAACGAGAATGATCTTCGGCTGTAAGGGAACATCGCTCAGTTCAAAACCCATCACAATAATTTCTTCCCCCGTCTTAATCAAATGAGCTGTGGCGCCATTCATGCAGATTGTACCGCTGCCGCGCTCTCCCAGCAACACGTACGTTTCCAGGCGGGCTCCGGTGGTGTTGCTGGAAACCAGCACCTTTTCTCCCGGAAGAAATCCAACCCGTTCCATCAGATCGGCATCAATGGTAATGCTGCCGACATATTCGACATCGGCCTCGGTGACGGTCGCCTTATGTATTTTCGATCGAAGAATCCAACGCATAGAAAGCCCAAAAAATAAGATGGTCAAGGTTTGTAATAACAGCTTTAAAAAATTAGAGCGATTTTTTTTCGAGCGGAAGATATTTTTTAACTTCTCCCATCAAAGCCTCAAACATGAACGGCGGTAGAGACTGTGCTCCATCAGAAAATGCCTCTTCGGGATTGGGATGTACTTCAATAATCAATCCATCCGCACCAACCGCAATCGCGGCCTTTGAGAGTGGCGTGACTAGGCTGCGCACACCGGTACCGTGACTCGGATCGACAATCACAGGAAGATGGCTCAGTTCTTTAATTGCCGGGACTGCTGAAAGATCACAGGTGTTACGTGTATAGTCTTCAAACGTCCGTATACCCCGCTCGCACAATACAACATTGTAATTACCCTGAGACATGATATACTCCGCCGACATCAACAACTCTTTGATGGTGTTGGACATTCCACGCTTCAACAGCACTGGGCGTGACACTTTCCCAACAGATTTGAGGAGAGAAAAATTTTGCATATTTCGCGCACCGATCTGCAGCATGTCGGCATATTCCGACACGAGAGGAACATCGGTCGGAGTAATTACTTCGGTCACAAAGGGAAGACCGGTCTTCTCGCGTGCCTCTGCAAGAAGTTTCAATCCTTCTTCTTCCAGCCCTTGGAATGCATATGGAGAGGTGCGAGGCTTGAACGCTCCACCACGCAGCATTTGCGCGCCGGCCTTTTTCACAAAGTCGGCACTGGCAAGAATTTGTTCGCGTGATTCCACCGAACATGGTCCGGCCATCACAACAAATTGAGAACTGCCGATGGATACATTTCCCACAGATACAATGGACGACTCGTGCCGCATGTCTTTGCTGGCAAGCTTGTACGGCTTCAAAATCGGCATCACGCTTTCGACGCCGTCTGCGGATTCCAGTGCCTGCAATTGAACCTTGCCGCGTTCATCACCAACACAACCGATAACTGTACGCTCAGTACCGACAATGGTGTGCGGATGAAAGCCAAGTTGGCGCACTTTGTTGTAGATGTGCCTTAGTTGGGCGTCCGTCGCCCCGGATTTCATTACTATGATCATAGCAAGGAGTTTTCCAAATCGTGGGTATGTATAAAAAGATAAGAGTTTTCGGCACCGATGCAAGAACCATTTCATTTGAATCTTGCGGCGAATTGGATATATTTGAATGATGAATTCACATCTCTTGACCGATACCATTGCAGCCATAGCGACCCCTACGGGAGTGGGGGGAATTGCCGTCATCCGCGTCAGCGGCAAAGAGGCGCTTGCTGTCGTTGATTCGCTTTTTCGCAGCCGCCATCCGCTTCGAGAATGTCCATCACATACAGTTCATCTCGGCTCAATCGCGAGTAGAGATGGGGAGATGATTGATTCCGTTCTCGCGACGGTTTTTCACGGACCGCATTCGTACACCGGAGAGACTGTGGTGGAACTCAGCTGTCATGGCGGCATCTATATCTCTCGGCGTGTTCTTTGTTCCGTTATTGCGGCTGGTGCGCGACTTGCCCGTCCGGGCGAGTTCACGGAGCGAGCCTTCCTTAATGGCAAGATGGATCTAACCCAAGCGGAAGCTGTCGCAGATCTTATTCACTCGCAGTCGGAATCTTTTCGCAGAGCTTCGCTTGAGCAGCTCCACGGAAGACTGGGCAATCGCATCAGAGAACTGCGCCAGGAACTTGTCAATCTATGTTCGTTATTGGAGCTAGGGCTTGATTTTTCGGAAGAGGGATTAGAGCTCACATCCAGCGGAGATACGTCGGCAAGACTTGCGCGTCTCATCCAGACTCTGTCAGAAATGTCAGACTCCTTCGCTGAAGGGAGGCTCGTCCGAGAGGGGGTGAAGATGGTTCTTGCAGGAAGGCCCAATGTCGGCAAGTCCAGCCTTTTGAATATTCTCCTTAAGGAGGATCGGGCAATCGTTAGCGATATTCCCGGTACCACCCGGGATGTCATCGAAGAAAATGTCTCCATTGACGGAGTGCTCTTCAGACTGGTTGATACCGCGGGACTGCGCAGAAGTGGCAGCTCGATAGAGCGGGAAGGGGTCCGCCGGACGGAATCGAAGTTACAAGAGGCCGATCTTATTCTTTTCGTTATTGATAGCTCGAAGATTATGAATAGTGGTGATCGTTTGGTTTTGCAAGACGTTGGCAGATTAACAGAGGGGTTTGGAACGAAACTTGTTATTGTTCTTAATAAGGCCGATTTGGAAGCACCGAGTTGGGAAGACTGTCCCGAATTTTCTGAGCGGGATGTGATTCGAATTTCCTGCAAGACACACTTCGGTATAGATACCCTTAAGACATGCTTACTCAATAGGGTTTTACCGCATCACCAAACAATGGCATCCAGTCCAGCAATCCAGAACAGCCGCCATAAGATTGCTCTTGACCAGTCTATCGATGCCCTGAAGCTGGCGGCCGGATCCATGGAAACGAAAATGAGCAATGAGTTTGCTACCGTTGATATCCATCGGGCAATGGACGCCCTTGGAGAGATAATTGGAATAACCACTCCTGACGATATTCTAGAGAATGTTTTCGCCAAGTTCTGCATCGGCAAGTAGGTCCAATGTTCCACGTGAAACAAGAATGCCAACTGTCATAAAACCCCAGAATCATTATCAAGTCATCGTCGTCGGAGCCGGTCATGCCGGTATCGAGGCAAGCCTGGCCGCTTCCAGAATGGGTTGCTCGACGTTATTGCTTTCCCTTAGTCTTTTAGGAATCGGGAGGCTTTCATGCAACCCCGCAATCGGGGGGACCGCCAAGGGACATCTCGTGAAGGAGATTGATTCTCTCGGCGGAGAGTTGGCAAAGATAGCCGACGCGACGGGCATCCACTTCCGCATGCTCAACACCTCCAAAGGGCCTGCAGTCTGGTCGCCAAGGTCCCAGAACGACAGGGAGCTTTATGCATCTTCAGCACTTCGGCGGGTGACAGTTGAGAAGAATCTCGACGTTTTTGAAGACGAACTTTCCGAAATCGAAATTGACGGCAGTTTGATTTCTGGAGTTAGGACAAGAGGGGACAGCTACATCACCTGTGATGCTCTCGTTCTCAGCGCGGGCACTTTTTTGAACGGACGAATGCACACTGGCACCAAGAGCCGGGAGGGAGGGCGCTTCGGGGAGCGCAGTTCCCATGGTGTTACCGAGAGTTTGATGACACACGGTTTCACAACGGGAAGGCTCAAAACCGGCACGCCGCCTCGCATAGAGCTTGAATCCATTGACATTTCACGCGTTGAACTTCAACTGAGCGATAATCCCCCTATTCCATTTTCTCACGCGACAAAGAGAATCGACAACGAACTTGTACCCATGTATCTAACCTACACCAATGCACGCACGCACGACATTCTCAGAAAAGGCTTTGATCGTTCTCCATTGTTTACCGGAAGGATAAAGGGAATCGGTCCTCGGTATTGCCCCTCAATCGAAGACAAGGTAAACCGTTTTGTCGACAGAGAGCGCCACCATATTTTTCTTGAACCTGAGGGGTACCGCACAAACGTTGTCTATGTCAATGGCTTCTCCACCAGCCTCCCGGAAGAGATTCAATATGAAGCTCTCCGTTCTATCACTGGTCTTGAGCATGTCAGAATGATTCGCGCAGGATATGCTGTTGAGTACGATTTCTTTCCGCCCCACCAATTGAAACATACGCTTGAAACCAAACTCGTTGATCGACTCTATTTCGCCGGACAGATTAATGGCACATCGGGATACGAAGAGGCTGCCGCACAGGGATTGATGGCGGGCATCAATGCCGCACTTTCAGTGTCCCGGCGGCAACCCTTTATGCTGCGAAGAGATCAGGCATACATCGGCGTAATGATCGACGATCTCATAAACAAGTCAACCGACGAACCATATCGTATGTTCACATCCCGCGCAGAGTATCGTCTTCTTCTTCGCCAGGACAATGCAGACCGTCGGCTTATGGAGGCGGGACATTCTCTTGGACTTATCTCGGAGGAAGCAATTTCGCAGCTTCGGTCAAAGGAACATTCTGTCCGTGTAGGAACAGAATTCTTTCGGTCAACATCCATCGCACCTGCAACGGCAAACCCGATTCTCTTTCGTAGAAATGAGACACCTCTGACAGAGAGTGGTCGGCTCTCGCAACTTCTTAAGCGTTCGGACGTCTCCATTCATGACTTGCTGCCCGTTCTCGTCACTAACACAGAAGACGTTCGCCGAGCTCTCAATGACCCAGGCGCATTACAGCAAATCGAAATTGATGTCAAGTATGAGGGATATATCTCGAGAGAGTTAGGACAGATATCCCGTTTCGTAAAATATGAGGACTTTGAGATTCCTGAAGAATTCAATTACGATAATATAAAATCTTTGAGTATCGAGGGAAGAGAGCGACTAAAAAAAATCCGTCCAAGATCCATCGGACAGGCGATGCGAATCTCTGGCGTCACCAGTTCCGACGTCACGATTTTGACGATTCATCTTCGCAAACAATAGGATGTTTCACGTGAAACCTGACATTGAAAACCTCATCCGGCAAAATGGAATTCAGTTCGAGCCGTCACAGTTCAAGCGACTGGAAGCGTACGTCGATCTTCTGCTCGACTGGAACAAAAAAATAAATCTCATCTCTCGAAAAGACGAAGAGCTGATTTGGACGAATCACATTCTTCTCTCTTTGTCATTCTGTTTCCAATTTGATTTCCTGAAGGGAAGTGGAGTCCTTGACATTGGAACCGGAGGTGGACTGCCCGGCATACCTCTCAGCATCCTGTATCCCAACACAAGCTTTCTTCTCGTTGATTCTATTCGGAAGAAGACGCAAGCCGTGGAGTCAATGATCAACGCCCTCGAATTAAAGAATGTGAGTGTTGTCCGGTCGCGAGCCGAGGCGTTACGGAGTTCTTCTGGATTTAAACCCATTGATTCCGTTATTGCACGATCGGTTTCCTCGATTACAAATCTCATCTCATGGTCATGGCCGTTATTGCGTTGGTCAGATACCACAACCCTGGCACCACTCTCCGGCAGGCCGCCCTTACCCGTCCCCGCACTTATCTCCTTGAAGGGGGGAGACATTACGGCTGAGCTCTATGAGGCGAAACGAGAACACCCGGACGCGGCTTTTTCAGTCATCGATCTTTCCTTTGCCGGACAGGAATTCCTGCTGAACCAGGACAAAAAGCTTGTCGTCGTGCGGAAGAAATCCCTTTGATAATTGATCCAAAATATGTATTTTTTTTGCTATCTTACTACTAAAGGATTTGCGTGGACTCTTCGAATGCCATTTTTGAACAACTGAAGCACCTAACGACCGAGCAACGTAATCCTGCAAGCATGAATATTGACGCTCGCTCAATTACCGAAGCGCTCGGCATCATCAACGGCGAAGACATCAAGGTCGCCTGCGCCGTACAGCAGGAGATTCCCCATATTGCAAAGGCGGTGGAATTGGTTGTTCATGCATTCAAGAACGGCGGGCGTCTTATCTATGTAGGCGCCGGAACCAGCGGGCGTTTGGGTGTGTTGGATGCGGCCGAATGCCCGCCGACGTATGGCAGTGATCCGGAAATGGTTCAGGGATTGATCGCTGGCGGTGAGCGCGCCATGTTCAGGGCACAGGAGGGCGCCGAAGACAAGGAAGAGGGTGGAGCAAAAGATATCGATTTAAAAGGGGTGGGTCCCCGCGACGTCGTCTGCGGTATTGCCGCCAGCCTCCGGACACCCTATGTTATCGGAGCAATCAAGCGCGCAAAAGAGCTTGGTGCAAAAACGCTGTATGTGACGACAAATCCACGCGACAGATTTTCTCTGCCGGAGTACGAGTCTCTGGCAAAAGCAATCGACGTGCCCATCTGCACTGTTGTCGGACCGGAAGTTGTGATGGGATCTACCCGGATGAAATCTGGAACGGCACAGAAGCTCGTTCTTAACATGATCACCACAACCGCCATGATCCGTCTTGGCAAGGTCTATGAGAATATGATGATCGATCTTCAGATGACAAATCTGAAACTCCGAGAGCGCGCCAAGAAAATCGTGATGATAATCACCGGTGTCTCCTATGATACAGCAGCTTCGACGCTTAACGCGGCCCACGGACATGTCAAAAGTGCCCTAGTCATGATCAAGGCGGGCGTCACGTACGACGAAGCCCAAACTCGCCTAAAACAGGCAGACGGATTCGTGCGTGCCGCGATAGAAGGTAAAACATATTCCGCGCTTTGAAAAAGTCCCGAAGGATGTTGCATGAAGAATGATTTTCCCCTAGGTATTGATGAGCGGCCATCATTTGCGGGCTTTCCGGTGCAAGCGCTTCGCTTTTTACGGCGTCTGAAAAAGAACAACAACCGCGAATGGTTTCTTGCCCATAAAGGAGAATTCGAGGATTATGTCAAAGCACCGATGCAGGCACTCGTTTCTGCACTCCAACCAGGATTCCAATCATTCGCACCGGAATTTGATCTCGATCCCGCAAAATCCATATTCCGAATCTATCGGGATATTCGTTTCTCTAAGGACAAATCCCCATACAAGACGCACATCGCTGCACATTTTGTAATTCCCGGAAATAAAAAGGGAGTTGAGGGATCCGGATACTATCTGCAGATTGCTCCCGGTGATGTCTTTCTCGGAGGAGGAATCTATATTCCGGACGGCGATCAATTGAAAAACATACGTCGGTCTATTTCGGCGAAGCATGGGAAATTTCTTCAGATTATCAAGAATAACGCTTTTCGAAGACAGTTCGGCGAACTAGAAGGCAATAAACTTCAACGAGTTCCGGCAGGATACAGTCCGGATGATCCGCTTGCAGATTTTCTGAAGTTGAAGCAATTCTTTGTCGGCATTCAATTCAAAGACGAAGAATGCGAAGATGAGCGCTTCGTCAATCGTTGTCTGAAAGTGTGCAAAACCGCGGCCCCCTTCGTGGACTTCCTGAACGCTGCGGTGCATCAGAAGAGTCGTTGAGGCTCCGGGCGATGGCAACGATACATCACCGCTACATAATTTTCTTCAAACCATATAACGTACTGTCGCAGTTCACCGATACAGATGGGCGGGCAACCATTTCACAATTTGGCCCGTTTCCCAAAGACGTCTATCCGGTCGGACGTCTGGACTACGACAGCGAGGGGCTCCTGCTGCTGACAGACGATGCCGAGCTGATACACCGACTGCTGGAACCCCGTTTCGGTCATCCCCGCACCTATTGGGTGCAGGTGGAGGGAGAACTTTCAGAAGCCGATCTGCAACAACTGCGTTCTGGTATTGTTTTTCAAAACCAGAAAACCCTTCCGGCGGAAGCACGGCTTCTGGAATCCGATCCTGATTTCGGAATACGAAGCGAGCCAATTCACCCAAGAAGAGGTAAGCCGACGCGATGGATCGAGTTAGTTCTTCGGGAAGGGCGCAATCGCCAGGTAAGGAAAATGACTGCTGTGGTTGGTTATCCAACTCTCCGACTGGTACGTGTAAAAATCGGGACCATAGACATTGGCTCATTGAAGCCGGGTGAAAGCAGGGGACTTACACAGGAAGAAATCTACTCTCTTCGATCATTAGTTCAATTATCATAATTACTTATCGTCCCGATAGAGGGACATTCTAACATTAACACTAACCTGCTTGCCTTTTCTCTGCGTCGGTATTGTAATGACCGAAACGTCTCTGAATATCTCTTTTCGGAAATATCGACTTCCCTGCGGCTTGAGCGTGATTCACCGTGAAGACCACTCCGTGTCCATTGTCAACACCTGGTACTGCGTCAGTTCCAATATGAAAACACCGGATGTGCTGATTTCTTTCAACGCATGATGTTGTAGGGTTCCGAACATGCTGAGAGGGCTGCCACCCTAGAAAGGTGATGTTGCCGACGACAGACTGAATTGAGTTCAAAAGAGAATTGCGACATGGTCGTGAAGAAAGCGTCACCCCGGCAGAGTTGGAACTGGCTAAAAACGGAATTATCCGTAGCCAGCCGGGATTGAAAAAACTTGGGTATGGAACCACAATAGTTGTTGATGCAGAGGGAAATGCGGTTTACTGAAACGTGGATATGCAAACAGAAGATCCCCCACGAAGTGTTTTCAGGTCTTTTGCTGCTTTTTCTTTGCCGCCGGGAAAAGGATATTGTTCAGGATGAGACGATAGCCCGGCGAGTTCTTATGAAGGGCGAGATCCGTGGGGGGATCACCGACAGCGTGTTGATAGTCCTCCGGATCGTGTCCGCCGTAGAATGTAAACGTGCCCCGTCCGTAGTTGCCATGAAGATAGCGAACTTCTTCGGTTCCCTCGCGTTCCGCTAGAATCACGATGCTCGGCTTAATGAGGTTTTTTTTGAATGCCGTCGTTTGTCCCATGAAACCTTTGATGATGTTTACATGATTCTGTGTGAGCATTGTCGGGACAGGATCGTACTTTGCCGAAAACTCAAATAGAGTGAAGTAGTCTGTATCGGGATCGCGAAGGGGCACGGGATCGCTCGGCGGGATATCAATGTCCGAATACTCATACCGGAATGGATTCATATCAAGCGTAAAGTTCTGAAATGCAAACGTCTTCGTAAAATCGAGGCGTTGCTGTGCATTCCGGTCGGGCGGATCGCCATCGAACATCACATCGCAGATATCGGTGTTTTCTGCGGCAAGCGCAATATCGTAGCTGTCTGTTGCGGAACACATCGCGAACATGAATCCGCCGCTGCCCACAAAATCCTTTATCGCACGTGCGACCGCTTTCTTTTCTTCCGATACCTTTTTGAAACCCAGTTTTTTTGCTTCTTTCTCATACAGAATCTGCTGCTCGATATACCATGCAGAATTTCTGTGCGAGCCGTAGAATTTTCCGTACTGTCCGGTAAAGTCCTCGTGATGAAGGTGGAGCCAGTCGTACTCGGAGAGCTTTCCCTGCAAGACCTCGTCATCCCAGAGTTTTGTATACGGAATCTCGGCATACTCGAGCGCCAGCGTAACAGCATCGTCCCACGGTTTGAATCCGGGCGGAACATAGACTGCAACCTTCGGCGCCTTTTCCAGGCGGATAATATCCTGATTGTTGTCGGGGCTGGTTATGGATCCGTAAATTTCCGCAGCCGCAGCGCCGCTTATTTCATCGAATGCCACACCGCGGATCCGGCACTCGTTTGCAATCGTCGGTGTATTGTCGATCATAAACGACCCGCCACGGTAATTCAGCAGCCAGTCCAGCTCGACTGCATGCTGTAGCGCCCAGTATGCAATTCCGTACGCCTTTAGATGATTCGTCTGTTTCAGATCCATCGGAATGAGAATTTTTTGCTGGGCGGGGGAGACCGAGACAAAAGCTATCATCAACATCAGGACGATGAGCTTGAAGACAACGAGATGGCTGCCTTTGGATCTGCATAGAAAGAAAAAGTTCGTACTTTGCATAGTGCAACGTACGAACTTTCTGTGATTAGAGCAACTTCTCAGGCGGCAGAGAGCACGGCATCCAGAGCGCTCTCGGTTTCCTCTTCTTCGCCTGCAGCATTCTTGATATATCCATTCTTCACCGCGAAGGCACGGAGCTTCTTCTGCATTACTTTGCGTGCGCGGTGCAAACGCGACCGTACTGTCCCGAGCGGAATGTTGAGAATTTCGGCAATTTCCTCGTACGTCAATCCTTCAAGATCAGAGAGAATAATAATCGTCCGGAATTCTTCTGTGAGGCTTTTCATAGCCGCGACCACTTCGTCATCGAGAAGATTGTCAAACACTTGTTGGCGCATGTCATTTCCGTCGCCGGTTTTTTCTCTGACGAGATCGTAGTATTCGGCAATCTCGTCGTAATCCACCTGATCTGGAGCCCTCGAGCTCTTGCGATAGTCATTGATGAACGAATTCTTCATAATTCTGAAGAGCCATGCCTTGGCATTTGTTCCCTTTTCATACTTATCGATGAAGCGAAATGCCTTGAGGTATGTGTCCTGCAGAAGATCTTTCGCATCGTCTGCATTGCCCGTGGTCCGAATGGCATAGTTAAGGAGCAGGCTCATATGTGGAACCATTTCTTTTTTAAAGAGCGATTCTTTCACAGATGTTCTCATTGTTCTCACCTTTTGCTAGTCTATACGGATTAAACATCTTCTACATAGTAGAACAAAACCGAGTTCCCGACAGGCCTAAATTGCTGAAAATAGTCCCTTTTAGCGCAATTGTGCACGATTTGAACGAATATCGGTTGGGAAGGACTTGGTGGGGGGATTTCTGATGGAAGAGGCATTATTGCATTGAAACCTATGTCACACGAAGTAATAAACCTCGTTTTTCGGGATACTCACGCGTTTCAGACGTTTGTCGGATAGGTGGATCACACTCGTTCCGCACCAAAGTCCCGCACGAGCTTTGCGACGAATGGATGAATTTTGTCTGCAGCGGCTGGAACCGCGTCGGGAACCGGAGCAGCAGCCGACAATGGAGATGGTTCTGCTGAATCCGTTTTGTGAAGCACGAGATTAATCGCAGCCGAAATGCCTGCTATGCCGCAAAACAGCTGCGTCAAATATTGCTGGTTCCTTCTCAGCGTTGAGAGATGATAGTCATCCCCGCACGCAATTCGGATTGCACCATTTTGCACATCCAGCAATGAACACTCCGCCAGAATTGTGCCAACTCCGATTTTCCCCTTCTTCGCCTGATCAACAAATGTACTCCAGTGCGGACGTACCTGGTCGAACGAAAGTTTCGATGCTGCCGGTATCGGTATTGTACGCGACGGCGCGACACCTTGTCCCGTTGCGGGTTTTACCGGAAGCGGCTCAAAGGGATTGGGTGCATCCGTAGAAGTATACGATATCTTTTTCTCACCCACCGCCGCGGACTTCACCGCTGATGCGGCCGTAGTTGCAATGGCGCGCGGCGTATTTTTCAGCTCATTAATATCCTGCAGGAGTCTGCCAATTTCAACGGCAGAGGCAATCTTTGCCATTTGAACGAGAGCAACTTCAAGCGCAAAGCGGGGCTGTGAGTGATACCGAAGCGACGCCTCCGCATCGGTTGTCAATTTGCTCAGGCGAAGAATGTCTGTTTCGGTAAATTGTTCCGCGATTTTTGCATATCGTTTGCGCTGAATGTCGGAGGCCTCTATGAGGCGCGTTGATTCCGTGGACTTTGCTATCAGCAGATTCCGCAGATGTTCCGCAATACCGCAAGCAAATTCCTTCAGATCGTATCCGGCTCGAACGACCTCGTCCACAAGCTCAAGTGCCGCCCTCGGATCGTGCGCGCTGATCACGTCCGTCACGCGGAAGTAATATTCCTGATCCACAATGTTCAACACGCTTATCAACTGCTGCGCGGTGATGTTGTTTCCGCAGAAGGAGACCGACTGATCGAAAACACTCTGTGCATCACGCATCGCACCGTCGGCCTTTTTGGCGATCATCAGAAGCGCATCATCATCGACCGTGATACTTTCTTGAGATGCGATAAAGCGAAGGCGGGAAATGATGTCTTCAATGGAGATACGCCGGAAATCATACCGCTGGCATCGCGAAATTATTGTGGTTGGAACTTTTTGGATTTCGGTAGTCGCGAAAATAAATATCACATGTTCCGGTGGTTCTTCCAGTGTTTTCAGAAGAGCGTTGAATGCACCCTTGGAAAGCATATGTACTTCATCAATTATATAGACGCGCTTACCCCCGCGTGACGGCGCATAGCGAACCGCTTCCTTGATGCCGCGAATATCATCGACACTATTGGTGGATGCACCGTCGATTTCAATGATATCCAGACTCCGACCGGCATTGATTTCATCGCAGATTTCACAGGCGTTGCAGGGATTGCTGTCTTTGGGATGAAGGCAGTTGACCGCTTTTGCGAGGATGCGGGCGGTGGTCGTTTTGCCACAGCCGCGTCCGCCGGCAAAGATAAATGCGTGAGCCAGCCGATTGCTGGCAATCGCGTTGCGCAATGTATTTGCAACATGTGATTGCCCAATGACATCTTCAAACACCATCGGACGCCATTTACGTGCGGTAACTTGATAGGACATAGAGATCGCAGATACGCTGATTATGGGATTTCGCAGATTACGTTGACTATGATAACTCTTTGGATTTTTGTTCTGAACTCATTCATTAGAAGCGGATCGTAGATTACGCAGATTAATGGATTTCGCAGAAAATGCACAGATCGGTTGACGACCTGTAGTATTCCTAGACTCCATCCGCGCCATCTGTGTAATCCTTCCATTGTGCAATCCGGATCGCAGACGAAACAGATTAGGTGATGACACAGAAAAATGCCGCTGCAACGACCTTGTTGGTCTTTGTAAGCAAACTACTTCTTAGACCCGAATACATACGGAATGGCCTGTTCGATTGTGTCAATAGGCACAATTTTCAGTCCATCTTTTACCTTATCCTGAATTTCCACCAGATCTTTTTGGTTTTCCGCCGGAATCAGAATGGTTGTAATGCCATTGCGCTTGGCGGCGATGAGCTTCTCATTCAATCCCCCGATTGGCAGCACATTGCCCCGCAGTGTTATCTCGCCTGTCATGGCAATATCGGCCCGCGCAGGTTTACCGCGAAAAACAGAGATCATTGCCATCGCCATGGTAATACCAGCGGACGGTCCGTCCTTCGGGATCGCTCCTTCCGGCAGATGAATGTGGACTTCTTTCTTTGTGAAAAAGTTCGCTGGGAGTTTCAGCTTCTTGGCATTGGAGCGAATATAACTCAACGCGGCATGGGCGGATTCTTTCATGACATCGCCCAATTGTCCTGTCAGCGTCAAGCGTTCCGGACCGCGCATGACGGTTACATCGACTTCGAGAATATCGCCGCCGACACTCGTCCACGCCAGGCCGGTCACCGATCCGATACGCGGTTTCTTTTCTGCGAGCCGCGCGCGAAACTTCGGCACACCCAGGTATTGCTCTATTCTCTTTTCATCGACAATCAGCGAATCCGCTTTTTTCTTTTTACCACGTTTGTTTTTTTTCTCCTGTACAATTTCTTTCGCAATTTTCCTGCACACCGATGCAATTTCCCGTTCCAGATTACGAACGCCGGCTTCACGCGTATATTCGCGAATGATTTTCATGAGCGATGCATCGGGAATTTCTATCGTCTTTTCCTTCAGACCATGTTCCATCATCTGTTTTGGCAGAATATGGCGCCGTGCGATTTCTTTCTTGTCATAATCCAGATAACCGGAGAGCTCGATGATCTCCATCCGATCCTGCAGCGGTAGCGGAATTTGATAGCGCACGTTGGCCGTGGTGATAAACATGACGCCGGAAAGATCGTAGTCGACATCCAGATAATGATCGTTGAATGTGCTGTTCTGCTCCGGATCCAGCACCTCCAGAAGTGCCGACGCGGGATCGCCGTGGAAATCCATGCTCATCTTATCCACTTCGTCCATCAGAAGCACCGGATTCGTCGTCCCGGCTCGCTTCATTGACTGGATAATTTTTCCCGGCATCGAACCGATATATGTGCGGCGATGTCCACGAACTTCCGCCTCATCACGTATGCCGCCGAGTGAAATGCGGACAAATTTCCTACCCAGTGCACGCGCAATGGATTTGGCAAGAGATGTTTTTCCTACGCCAGGAGGACCGACGAAACAGAGAATCTGGCCTTTCATTTCCTTGACTAGGTTCAGCACGGCAATATGTTCGAGAATGCGTTCTTTCGGTTTCTCAAGGCCAAAATGATCTTCGTCCAGAATGGTCTTGACGTGATCGATGCTCAGATTATCTTTTGTGCGCGCATGCCACGGAACACCGGTTAGCCAATCGAGATAGTTGCGCGTGACTGTAAATTCCGGCGACATAGGGGGCGTTTTTTTCAGCTTGTTGAATTCCTCGATCGCCTTTTCGCGCGCTTCTTTCGGCATCTTCGCCTTTTCGATATCGGACTTGATCTTTGCCAGCTCCGGCGACGATTCGTCTTCACCCAGCTCATCCTGCAAAATCTTTATTTGTTCTTGAATAAAGAACTTGCGCTGCGATTTCTGGATATTTTCATGCACCTTCGTGTCGATCTCGCGTTCAATCTTCAGCACGCTGATTTCGCCATTCAGGATGCGGATCATTTCCATGTACTGTTCGCGCGTTGTCTGGATGCGCAGAATCCGCTGTTTGGTTTCGACATTCTGTGTGATGTTCGCAGCGATATAGTACAGTTTCCGCTGCGGATCGTGAATGTTGTCGAATGCAGACAGCACTTCCGGAGGAATATTTCTGTTCGTACGGACATATTCCGTAAACAGATTTGCGGCATGACGAACAATGGCTTCCATTTCCTTGGATTGCTTCGGAGACTCGCTCCAGAGAGCAACTTCCGCCTGCATATACTTTTCATTCGGCAGGTAGCGAACGACACTTGCCTGCACAACACCGTCCACCAGAATTTTAAGCATCCCGTTAGGTAGTTTTAAAATCTGGACGATCCTTGCAACAACTCCTTCTTTGAAGACGTCTTCTTGTGTGGGCTCATCGACAGTGGGATCCTGCTGAGCCGCGAGAAAAATGTATTTGTCCGCTTCGAGCGCGGCATTGGCGGCATGAAGCGACGATTCCCGTCCGACAAGAACGGGAAAAATCATGTAGGGAAAAATCACCACATCGCGCAATGGAAGTACGGGAAGTGTGGTGGGGATTGGTTCGGCCGGTTCTGTTAGAAATTCGGGGTTCTTTTTGGTTGATTGTGCCATGAAGAAAGCTGATTAATAAAAGAAAACAAGCGGAATTACTCTTCCGCTTGCCAAAATAGAAAATTCACAAATAAAAGATAGCAAGAAAATTGTCCAATTACAAAAGCGGATTTGGGGATATGCAAGTATCATTCCACGGGAATTGATAACCATGCGCTATAGAATCCTGAGAATCAATTAAACCCTCCGTCCCGGCAGGTGTCTTATATCTGATGTAACAACAACATTTGTTCAATTTTTGAAAGGATTTGCCAATGAAACAGTTTCTTCTTGCCCTGCTCGCGTGCGCGCTCTTCATCTTACCACTTTCTGCACAAACCCAGCAGCGGGGTCCGCGTCTTGAGCAACGTCTCCAGATGATGAAAGACTCGCTGAAGATCACAGACAAACAGGCGGCCCAGATCAAAACCATCCTGGAAAAATCGCAGGAGCAGATGCAGAAAGACCGCGATGCAAATCAGGATGATCGTGACGCCATGCGCGCAGCGATGACAAAAAACAACGAAAAAACAGACGCAGAAATCGGCAAGCTTCTGACCCCGGAACAGAAAAAGAAATACGAGGAAATGCAGGCACAGCGCCGCAAACAAATGCAGGAACGTATGCGTAATCGGGAGTAGCCTCCTGTTGTTGTGTTGTTCGTAATTTTGTATACGTCGCGTGAGGGCACATTATCCATTTTTGATAGGAGATATTTTTATGCTGTTCACGACAACGCCCTGGAGATATGTGCTCTTTTTTGCAGTGTTGCTTTTTGCTGCATTGATATGGGGTGGTTGCAAGAAGGATAATAATCCTGCAACAGTAACTGATGAAATCACCGCGACAGACGATGCCGCCGAATCTATCGCTGGGGCGGTTGGCATTAATAATGGCGGCGCATTGGACCAGATGGGCGATGTGCTTGATATTTCCACCGGCACGGGACTTGCCAATACCGCACCCGGAATATCTGAAATTTCCTATGCAGCGGCCACGGTGACAATACAGAAGCAGTACGATTCCACCACCGGATGGTGGACGCTCACACTCAGCCGTCAGCGCGGCGTTCTCAACGGCGTTCCGTATGCGGAGATCAATCGTGTCTATATGTATCAATTTCTGAACAAGAGCGGCGTCTTTCAGAAAAATTGGCGAATAGTCAATGGAGTTGGCGGCATTGATACCGCATATTCGATTCACTATCTGATAAAAAATGGAACGGGAACATTCCAAACACGTCGCCTTTCTCATACGCTTACTTATCTTAGCGGCGAGTGGATGGTCACCGGTACGAATACGCCAACCGTTATTGTCAGCACTGTGAATGGCGGCGTCTATACGCGCGTCGGCACAAATACCATAACAACCAGAAATGCAGTGCGGACGCTCAGCGATTCTCTCAGTATGACATTCACGGGTGTTACCGGCCCGCGGGGCGATCGGTTGAATCTGTCCACAAAAACGGGCGGAACAATTATAGGCAGCTACCACGCAACGATTGCGGTAACGCGTGGAACGGTGTACGGCGAGCGCACTATAGACCGCTCATTCACGATAACGCTCGGCGGCACAAAGGGACGTCTCTCCATCAGTGGACATGAGTACGATATTGATCTGGACTTGGGTGAGGTTCTGTGACACGGCTTCAAAATGATAACAGGGGATGCCGGCGATTATGCCCGCATCCCCTGTTATTTTTTCTTTGCGGACTTCTTACTGCTTCATCTTCTGCGCTTGCTGAAGACATTCACAATCTTATCGATGGCGCCCCCCGCTCATGGATTTCCATCGGTGTCGGATCGATGCCGTCACGTGCGTTTCAAAATTACGCCGGATCCTTTACGAAGCAGATGACCTCGCTTTCCGCGGAGATTCCTTTTGCCGGTGATTCCTTGTCAGAGTGGAGTATGCGCACATCTCTTCACACCACGGCAGCGGAAGTGTCCTTACTCCCCAAAAGAGTATCGCTGTTTTCAGGGGTGGTCGCTGTTTCGAAGAGGATCTATGATGATGTGCAGAATCAATACATCATTTCCTGCGGCGTTGGTTTTGCCTTCGATGATCAATTATTGGATGCCGTGCGATTTCGTTTTTCGGGCATTGGTGTTGGAACCCACTCATGGAATCAGGATTTTGCGCTTCTCTACGGACTCAGCTACTCTTACGTGCTGGGACGCGGGCTTATTCTTCCCGTGGCGGGTTTCCATTGGGAAGCATCAGACGGCGTCTCTCTTCGCGCAATGCTCCCCTTTTCGGTTCGACTTCACTATCGGGTTAGTGAACGATGGTTATTCGGTCTGAAAGCAATGCTCGATGGAGACCGGTTTCAATATTTCAATGACGTAAACACATTCTCAGCACCGCAGCACGCATATCTCCGGTTGACACAGCTCGAATGCGGACCGGATTTCGTGTTGACTGTTTCTCCTCTTCTTTCGCTATCCGGCGAAGTCGGCGTTGCCGTTGCACGAAGACTCTGGATTTCTTCAGACAGTGGTGATTTCCTATCTGCGAAAATCAATCCCGGCGGATATGCGCGGGCAACAGCTCGATTCTCTTTGTAAGCATCTGATACTTTCTTCAAGAATTGTTTGGTGTACCTTTCGCCCCTCATCCCCCGCGGCAATGTCCGGGGCGAGGAATTGGACCTTCCGCTTGTGAAAAAAATGTTGGGCGCAACAACAGAACGGTGTAGATCAAATCGGAGCAGGGGCGGGGCGGCAAGCCTTTTGTAGAACTTCCCACCGCATAGAACGCTTATTGGAATGCAGATTAACAACCTTACACAGAAATGGCAAAAGGCTTGCTCTAATCTGCGTAATCAGTAGAATCCGCTTAATCTGCAATTAAGTCTTTATCGCATTATCCGTTATCGCCGGTGACTCTTGCAATCTGCAATAAGTAGAATCGAAGAACATCCTGTTCTTTCGGTGAGAGCACTTGTTCTTCGATTTTTGCTATCCGTTCAACTTCCTTCATCGCACGTACAATGCTAATTGGCAATTCCACCATCCCGCCGGAAACAGAGGAAAGATATTCCAAGGATGTCGCAAGAAACTGTCGCATATCGTCGTCCGTCCGCGCAATGCGGAAGAAGTGGGACAGATCGGGAGAAAGCTTCATTGCCTTCTTGCTTCCGCCAATCTCCGTTGAGCCTGTTGTGCGCGACAGTGAATGGAGAGAAACGGCCAGTTCTGCAAAGCTTTGTACGCGTTGAAATACCGGCTGTTCCAATGTCTGCCAGATTTTTTCTCGCCAAGCCGCTATCTTTCGCGGCGTTGTCAGCAGTCTGTCAACAGCCTTCATCCAGGGAGATGCCACTGGCCCATGAATCGACTCTCTCAATTGGGCCACATCCGAGTTGAAGATATCCACCTGCAGCAATACAGCAAGATCCGGTCGCAGCGTCGGAAGGAGATCGGGAACAAAGGTATCACCGTCAAAGAAGTCGTGCACGTCAACGCCGTGCCGGCGTAACAATTCTTTCTGGAAAATGCCGATAAATCCGGACATTGCGTCGTTGTCTTCCCGCAGCGCAAGAAAGGCCGAGTTCCCCGCCGGAAACGCCCGCTCAATCAACTGCAGATAGTGCAGCGATGGATCGTGATACAGCCGGAGTGTCTGCAAAATCTCATAGACCGGCAAATGCGGAAGAATTCGTTCCACCGCAGCGGCTTCCACCGATCGTTCGCCGGTTTCGGTACGCGAAACGGTATCCAAAGCACGAAAGAGTCCGGTCGTCAATTGATTTACGCCGAGTACCGTGGTCTGCGCCTGATTATGTGCAATCGCGCGGAGCATGCTGCCGTAGCGTGAAGAGGGAATTGTATCGGCAATGCGCTCAAGAATTTTCTGTCCGCGATCTGCGTTCATGGTGCGACTCGGCCGTACCGTTGGACGATCACGCAGGATCGGAGACGACCGTGCAATAAAGTACGAAATCAGATGAATCCCGACCACATCTTCGTCGGTGCCATACAGAATTTGGCGGAAGTTCTTCGTCACCAAGGGAAGAAATTCCTCAAACGTTTTCTCTTCTGTCCCTATGGTCAGTCGTTCCAGTTCCTGCGTACCGTGTGTCGTTCCTTTGAGACGTGTTTCGGCGAACGATTCGCTTGCGCGAATCAAATCATCCCGATGTGTCTGCTGTGACGATCGGATGTGATGAAACAAACGCGCCAGATCGGACGCTGAGAGATAGCGCAATCTTTCTGAGATGGCACTTTGGAATGTGCGCAAATCTCCGCCGGAGAAGACGCCCATGAGGGGAGTTGTCGCATATTCCGTACTCTTGCGTGTTGACGCGTGCAATTGCGAAACAAGGCGCAGCTCCGTCTCAGGCGTATGAAGGAATGCAGCTTTCCCGGAAAACTCCGCATAATACCCGCCCTGCCGCTGCATCGGCTCACCACTCCCCATCTTTATTCGCACGGATTCTGTAAGTCCCCGCTCGGCAAGCCAGAAAAGGAGATCCCGTTTGGCTCGCCGATATGCCGCCGCGCCGGCAGTCTGTCCCACTTGCTGACTCAGGTCTGAGCCGGCAACGAAGACTTCCGCCATCATTTCCGCAAATCGTTCACGCGGTTCTTGGTCCATGCGCCGGCTCTGGAGGCAGTATTCCCACACTCTGTTTAGGTACGCAGGGATGTCGCGCACCGCGTCGAGGTCTTCAAAGAGCGGCACCAAACGCACGGACGCAGGATCTGCATCGGGATGCTCACGCAAAATCATATCACGCGACGCGCTCATCTTTCTGTCGAGCGAAATCAATGCGTCTGCTTTCGTCGCCATGCTCACTTGCAGGGCAAGCACCATGCCCGGATTGCCGTGCCGACCGGCAATCTCATTGATTTCATTGATGTTGTAAACCGTTGTATCGATGGCAAATTGATCCTGCTCGGTGATCATTTTCTGATGAATGCGCGGCGTAATCACCATGCGCTGCAGAAGATCCCGGTACGTACTGGCTTCAAGAGCGACGGCCGGATCGTGAATATGCTTCTGAATCACGGGAATGAGCCGGAACAATTCCTTGCGCAATTTTTTGTTGAGGGCAAAATAATACGTCAGAGTTTCCCGCCGCTTCCGGCGGAGATCAAGCATCGTCCGTTCCAAACGGTCGTTATGATGCCAGAGCAATGTCACCGGATCACGCGCAAGGTGCAGTGCCATGCCCAAGCGGCGTGCCGTACCGGCACGAATATTGAACGGCAAAATTCCACGATATCTTTTTTCCAGTTGGTGCGTCAGCTGCGTGATGGTGTTCAGTAACCGCGTGAATCTTATCGTCTGCTCACGCAGATGCTCTAGCGCTGTGCGCAAGGACGGATCAATCGTCAGCGATGGCTCGCGCGACAGCAACCGCGACAGAATTGCGGATTGCCGAGTGACGTTTTCAATCAGCACCGATGCCACAAGCCGATGCCCCTGGCCGGACGGACGTGTGCTGCCGTCCCAGTCGCCCCAGAAAGAAACGAACGCCCGTGAGGGTTCATACCAGAGTTCTGCGGTAGACTCGGCGGCGATCATCGTATCTAGGTCGAGAATCAATTCGTTCGACTCCTCTCCTGAATTGATGGCCACATTCATGCCGTAATACTCGCACAGCATTTCTTCGGCGGCACGCTGCACAATCGTAGCGGTCGCGTTATGCCCTCGCAACTGTGCTTTAATGATTGATTCGAATGCTGCTTCCGACCGGATGGAGTACATTTGCGTCGGATGGACGGTACGGTCAAACAATCGCCGGCGGAAGATTTCTTCACGCACAGCAAGGGAATCTTTGTGAAATTCCTTTTCGAGCACAGGAAGGAGCGATCTGCCGTTACTCTCCTGTGCACGCCTGACCAGCTCCGCAGATGTATCACGTCTGTCCTGATATCGCTGCTGGAAAAATCCAAGACGCTCTATCAGATACTCCTGTATGGCGTTACGATCAGCCGGTTTTTCATTTTTCAGAAACCGCCTGCCTGAGGCGATGTGAAGTCCAGCCGCCAGGATGCGTTTCTCAACTTTGCTCCACACATCAGACGTTGTTGTTGTGCGCGTCACCGGCGAGTGGTGCGGCTCTGTTCGATTGTAATGCCCCGCTTCTTCCGCAATCAAATGATTCAAGTCGATAAGCACCCGCCGGGTTTTTTTCAGGAGCGTTCCCGCGTCATCTACACCGCCCAGCGTTAGCCGGAATATCCGGCGTGCGGTTTCAAATCCCTTTTCTGTGCGCGCAAAGGTGCTCAGCGGAACAAGCCCGATTCCCTGCCGAGCCAAACTCGACGCAAGCCAGTCCAGCGACAGACCGGGGGGAAGTTTACCCACACGCAGGAGCGGATACATGCTGCCCGTCGGGGGAATAATGGATATCTCACGCGGATTGCGTTCTGCGGGAAGATTATCCGTCGCCTCCAATAATGCAGCCGAACGTTCCAAGAAAATTCCATTTCGCAAACGCCAATAGGCACGCACGGACTCTTTGTTATTTCGATAAAAGAGATATGTCAGAAAAACAGCGCCGCTGTTGGTCGGCACTCCCACCGTCGCGCGCATAAATTTCTCACGAAGTTCTTCATCCCGTATTTCCGCAACAGAAAGACGTGCACCCGCTAGGCAGTCTGTTTTTGACAATGAGTGTACTGTAAAAACCCGTTTTGTCTGCTCAGTCGTGAGCGCTCCCTTTCGCGCCAGTTCGTCAGCGGTCTGTCGAAGCGTTGGTATTTCTATCCAGTGATCCGACGGTGCAACGTTCTGGTAGGACAGGTCGTCGATCACCGCCACACCGTTGCCGAGCATCCAGAGAAGCAGTTTCTTGACCGCACCATCGCTGAAAATTTTTCCCGTTGCATTATGCGGATTGTTCAGCACGATCGCACCGCGTTTCCGCCACACGCTGTCTTTTGCGAGTTTCTCGGCAACAGCAGCAATCAACGCGTCGGCATCCAGGTCGAACGCTTCGGTGAGCGGCACGGCGTGGACATGTGGAAAACAATGTTCATAGGTCCAGCTCAAATCCGGCACGACCACTTCCGAAATGCCGCAATGGAATCCAAGAATGCTCAGCGCTGTACGCGACGATCCACTTGCCACGCAGCAGCTGGTCAACCGGTATTCCGGATGATGCTTAAGAAAAGAGACCAAAAAATTCTGAGCGAGTTCCGCATGCCAGTGCGGATCGTCAACGCGTTGCATCGCTTCGTCGAGAAGCGTATGTGCATCTTTCCCTCCAAAAGAATCTAATGGCTGGACAAAAGGAAGATTGTTCATGCGTGAAAGTATTTCTTCCGTCCTGCGGCCAAGATTCTCCGAAAAGGCGGCCCATGTCGATTCTGCGGCGGATGTAAGGCGATTCAATACGGCTTCCACTCGTGACGCGATACGTGGCAATGCGTGATCCGGCAGCTGGCCGAATCCAAATCCCTCAAAAGGTGCATCCACAACGACATCAGAGGAATCCGGTTTGTCCTGGGTGGGATCGGCGATATGTGTCATCGCATACGAAAGGAACTCTATCTCCGAGGCAGATGGCGTTCCTTTGAGTTGGAAGTGAACTGTATCGAAAAGTTCGAGATAGTCGCTCGGTCCCGCTGCAAATATTGTCGAAAGACTGCAAAACCGCGATGAAAAGATTCCCGCCGTAAGAAATCTCAGGACGTGCTGTGACAATTTTGCTTCGCGCGCAAGCGAGAGATGATTGGGTGCATCATTTATCTCTATAAAAAAGAGCTGATAGTGCAAACTCATCGCGCGAAATGAACGGCGCGTTTCTTCTTTGCAGATTTTTCCAAGAAGGATATACGCAGGCTGGCGTTCCCTTTTCAGCACATCTTCAAGGAAAAGCAGTGCTTCTTTTTCGTCTTCCGGCAATATGCGGATCTGTAGTGCGGTAAAATCTTTTGTGGCGGGCGGCAGTACAGCTCCATGCACAAATATTTGCACCGATTCTGTTTCCACACAGAGTGTAAACATATGAAACAGTACTCGCAACGCTTCTGCAACTCCACCCGATCCCAATGTAATTTCCCGGCACCCGCTGGTTTCACCGCCATCATAGACAAGCGGTTCCTGCTGATTGGCCAGCCATTGCTGAAATGCTTTAACAACCGGATGCGGCGCCGTACGCGAGAAACCACCCCGTGGCGTGTACGGAGAACTTCGTTGTATCAGTGTGCGGTAAAATGCAACAACATCTTCTTCTGTTTCATCCCATCCGAGATGTCGAAGCAATTGCTGTACATCGGTATCGGCAAGGTCTTTTCTACTTATTTCAACGCCGAGCACCATGCGCAGGTACGCCGAGGTCAACCGAGGATCCTGCACCGGGTTTCCAATATGGAAATTGACACGGTCCGCCGGCGCAACAGCCGATGATGCCGTTGCTTCGCTGATTTCAGAGACCTTTGCCGCCTTTAGCGGCTTCAGACGAAAATGATAGGTCATTTACTTTTCTTTTGTCTTCTGCCGATAGGTATTGAGCGCTTGCTCGAATACTTTTTGAAAAATTCCAAACAATTCCACACCCTGTGTAATTTCTTTCGATCCCACAGAAACAACGGTTCTGGCATTTTTTAGCCCTTGACTCGCTTCTGCCAGGCGTGCAGCCTGCGGCGTCAGCATCAGCAATTCCGGACTGTTCTTGAGCAGATCGAGTTCTTTCTTGTCCATATCGAGGCGCAGTTTTGTTCGTTTCATTTCTTCCTCAAGCCGCAAAGCATCGAGATAAGACTCCTTTTCGAATGCAGCCGTTCGTAATGCAATCTTTTTCAAATCCCGTTGGTGTTCTACAAGGGAAATTTCTTCATCGGCAGTTGCACGCGCTTTTGCCGCAGCGACGCGGGCTTGTTGGTTTAATGTCTCTGTCTGTTCCATAATCCGTGCATGTTCCCGCTGTCGCAGCGCTTCGGAAATCTGCGTGTTCACCGGTTCCGATGAGAGAATCGCAAGAGACACTATCTCAAGACCGAGCGATTCGGGCACAGTCTTTCCTCGTTCAGTCAGGTGCTCTACAATCTGATCCGACGAAATACTCTCAATATCGAGTTGCTCTGTGTATCCCTTTACTATTCCTATAAAAATGGATTCCAACTCTTTGGCGGCTTTTTCAATTGCACCTGCATTCCATCCGCCAACGCGCATGAGGGAGGATATGTGCTGCGTGGATGCCGTAACGGAGACGGCAATTTTTACCCGCACTTCTAAATTTCCCTTCGCCAACACATCAACGGCCATCAGAAACGAATATGTCGTGCGCGACATGACTAAACAAAAATGTCGTGGATAAAATCTTCTTGTTTGGATTTTCAGCCCCTTTGTAGTTTCACGAATTACCAGTTGATCGGGCTTGCGAAGTCTGTATTCGAAAAGCAGCCCTATACATATGGCGGTGACAAGTATGGTTGCAATCAACATGATTGTCTCCTGATAATGAATAATTGTCGCATTGCTATTGGAAAGTTGATAATTAAGCAGCAGTATATATATATAATATATTTAAGAATAAAAGAAAGAAGAAGATTAATATTACGGTGGAAAGGTGGATAAAAAAAGGAGATGTATATTTATGTAATCAGAGTATATGGAAAGTCTGCCTGGAACCGTTTGGAATATGTGAATCCGATGTGGACAAGTTCTGTTTTATTAACATCAGGGTTTGACGGTGAATCAAAAGGTAAAAACTGGAAATTCTATGCACACTGGATTCACAATCATTCACATAGTGTTCACAAAGTTATCAACGTGATGAATGGACAATCTTCTTACGGAGTTGCTCAAGCGTGTCGCGAAATGCAGAGTCTGTTTTCAATTGATCCTCAACAGATTGGTAGGCATGAATGACTGTGCTGTGGTCGCGCCCGCCAAAATGCAATCCAATCGTTTTCAGAGAACAATTGGTCATCTCTTTTGCCAAGTACATAGCCACCTGCCGGGCAGTTACCACTTCCTGTCTGCGGGTTTTGGCCCGCAACAGATCTGTCGGTAAGTCATAGTATTCTGCAACCATCCTTTGTATGGCATCGACCGTAATGGGCGTTCGGACATCGTTGACAACAATGCGGAGCACGTCGCGCGCCAGATCGATGTTTATTTCCCTGTTTTCCAAAGAGGATTTTGCCAAAAGACTAATATAACACCCTTCCAATTCGCGAATATTGGATGTAACGTTAGCCGCCATAAAATCAAGAACTTCTTGAGGTATATCAATGCCGTCATCGTCACACTTCTTGCGAAGGATAGCCGTTCGGGTCTCCAAATCTGGGGGCTGAATGTCCGCCGTCAGACCCCATTGGAAGCGGGAAAGCAGCCGATCATCGAGGCCCTTCAGGTCCTTCGGTGCCCGATCGGAAGAAAGGACAATTTGCTTGCCGAGTTGATGAAGGGTATTAAATGTGTGGAAGAAGCTGTCTTGTGTTTTTTCTTTGCCTGCAAGAAATTGGATATCGTCAACGACCAGAATATCCATACTTCGGTAATAATTAGAAAATTCCGACATCGTGTCCGACTTGATGGATTCGACAAATTCAACCATAAATTTTTCGCTGGAAACATACTCCACACGCTTTGCTTTGCCGGATTCCAGCGCACTATTGCCAATTGCTTGCACGAGGTGCGTCTTGCCAAGCCCTGTCCCCCCATAGATGACAAGGGGATTGAAGGACGTGCCTCCGGGATTGTTCGCTACGGCGGCGGCGGCGGCCCTGGCGAGCTGATTGCTTTCGCCTTTGATGAAATTGGCAAATGTATAGCGCGGGTTCAGATGTGAGCGAATCGGAGGAAGTTGCTCCTGCATTTCGAATACGGCAGGAGGCAGGACCGTACGTTCTTTTAAAAACACCGGGACTGGTGCGTCCGATTCATCTGGAGGAACAACGATGTAAGTCAATCGCGCACTTCCTCCGAGCAGTTGCGTTATCGTATTCTTAATCAACAGCGCATAATGCTCTTCCAGCCATTCATAAAAAAACTGGCTGGGGACATTGACGACAAGTTCGCCTTCTGCACCCACTTTTACGGGACGAATTGGCTCGAACCAAGTTTTGTAGCTTTGTGTGGGGAGCTGTGGTTTGAGAAGAGAGAGATATTTCTCCCAAATTCCTGCTGCTTCTGCTATTTCCAAATCGCTTAAGTGAGAAGTCGTAACATGTTCCATATCTTATTCACATTCCCCGTAAAGTTATCAACATACTTATACACACCGTGGAAAACCATGAGTTAACAACTTAGATAATTCTGAAAATTAATAACATAAGATAAACCACCCTAAGTCAGTGAAATACAATATAACTCCAGACTTATTTACCAGTTATTCACATTCAGATTGCGACAACAAGTGATCCCAAAATTCAAGGTCGAAAATCATGTCCCGTTCCAAATAAGTTATCAACATTTTATCAACAGTTCAAGTAATACTTTTCTGAACACTAATAATACATCAATATATGAAGGGTTGTCAAGACAAAAATCGAAAAAATGCATTTAGCGGCTCTTGTTTATAGCATATTTTTTTCATATTTTTATATGTCATACGTAAAGGATTGCCAACGGCAACCCTTTTTTATTTGAAACACAGGAGTTTTTGATGAAACGTACATTTCAACCCCACAACCGGAAGCGTAAGAACACGCATGGTTTCCGCGAACGGATGTCCACCAAAAATGGACGAAAAGTTATTTCCCGTCGCAGAGCAAAAGGACGTCACAAATTGAGCGTTAGCGACGAGTAGTCGCCCGACATCAATCCTCCCGCATTCAAAAGGTGTGCACAACACTCTTCCTAAAACGGATATTCTTCGTGGCTATGAGGCCTTTGCGAAGGTCATCCGCGATGGCGTATGTATGCGATCAGGCTGTCTGCTCTGTCATCTTCTTTCTGTTCCCCGGAGTGCGTGTGATGCTGGAATACGAATGGGCTTTGCCGTGCCCAAGAAGAGAGTTCCGCACGCAGCCGACCGTAACCGAATTCGGCGGCTGATGCGGGAAGTGTACAGAATGAACAGAAGCACGCTTCACGAAGGTGTGGAGGAAGCCGCGAGGGATCTTCGGATCGTCGTGGTATTCCAACATGGCGGCAGCACACCCTTGTATGAAATTTCCTTTAAGTCCGTACAACAAAGTTGGATTGATGTTGCTGCAAAAATTCTTTCAACAATGGAGTAGGCCGTGAAGCTGCTGTTGATTTCGTTGGTCAGACTCTATCAGATTGTTATCTCTCCCCTTCTCCCTGCAAACACATGCAGGTTTTATCCCACGTGTTCTCAATATTCTTTGGATGCCCTTCGACGACACGGTGCCGTGAAGGGAACCTGGCTCACAGTTCGGCGTATTAGTAAATGTCATCCGTGGCACGAAGGCGGCTACGATCCGATTCAATAATTTTCTAGACGTGGAGTAAGGTTCATGGACAAACAATCAACAATAGGCTTTGTTCTTATCGCACTGGTGCTCATGGCGTGGATGTGGTATTCCGCACCAAAGCCGAACAAGCAGGAATTAAAAGCAACATCCGAGCTTGCAAAAGATACCGGGCGTTCAAAAGCGGCGGCTCCATCGCTGCAAAAAGAAACGCCGGATGCGCAGACTGCGGGTCAAACGACACGGCGCGACACACTGGGGAATTTCTTCGCTGGCGCAGCAAGCGGCACCGAACGGTTTTTGACGATTGAGACTGATCAATACAAAGCTGTAATTTCTTCCAAGGGCGGCGTCATTCGTACTTGGGAGATGAAGCAGTATAACACTTGGAGCGGACAGCCAGTGCAGCTGGTGGAGGAACCCGAGCAGGGTGATTTCTCGCTTCTCTTCAATACGACAGATGGAAAACTCATCGATACGCGGGCGCTCTATTTTGATGCGTCCTTCCGGACGTCTGAGACAGTCACGCTGAGCGGAACAGATGAATACGTCGTCACTTTCGAACTGAAAGCCGGGAACGGCCAGATCATCAAAACGCTGCGCTTCAAAAATGGTGAGTATACGTTTGGGGCGACAGTGACGCTAAAGGGGATGCAGAATGTTGTCGCGAACTATGAATATCAAGTCATCTGGGAAAACGGTTTGCGCTATGCCGAATATAACAGCATGGATGAGTCACAGTCTGCAAAAGCATTCGTGTTCGCCGGCGGCGAGGTCAACGAGATCGATGCTGCAAAGAACGGCGAGACGCCGGAGTCAAATACGAATGGCTCGACCGATTGGGTAGCGGCTCGCACGAAATACTTTGCCGTTGCGCTTCTCTCCGATGACAAAAAGGCTCAGGGGGGATATCTTGGCGGACGTCACGAGAGCGCACCCAACGGCGGTGCGGTGGAACATTACTCCATCGGCCTGAAAATGCCGTACAAGAATGGAGTGGAGGAAACATCATCATTCACCGTTTTTCTTGGACCGCTCGAATTTGGTACTATCAAAAGCCTCGGACGGGGCTTGGATCACATCCTAAGTATGGGATGGACGTGGATCCGTCCGCTCAATAACTATATTTTCATGCCGCTCTTCCGGTTTCTCCATTTGTTCATTCCGAACTATGGCATCGTTATTATCATTTTCTCCATTCTCATCAAGGTTGCGCTTCATCCGCTCAACAAGAATAGCATGAAGTCGATGAAGAAGATGCAGGCCCTGCAGCCGCTGATGGAGGAGATTCGCGCAAAGTACAAAGACGATCCAGCAAAGATGAACGAACAAGTAATGAAGCTATATAAAGACTACGGCGTGAATCCTGCCGGTGGATGCCTGCCGCTCCTTCTGCAGATGCCGATTCTGTATGCACTCTACACACTCTTCACCACCTCCATCAATCTGCGACACGCGGAATTTTTCTGGTGGATCAAAGACCTTTCGATGCCTGATATAATTTTGAATCTTCCATTTACAGTTCCACTCTTTGGACTGCATGCGCTCAGCGGCTTGGCATTGCTGATGGGCATTACCATGTTCGTGCAGCAGAAAATGACCGTGACCGATCCGCGACAAAAGAGCATGGTCTGGATGATGCCGGTGATGATGTGGCTTCTCTTTAACAACTTTCCGTCGGGTTTGAACCTTTATTATTTTGTGTTCAATATTTTGTCGATCGGGCAGCAGATTATCGTGAACAAGCAGCACGAAAGCCAGCCGCTGCAGAAGGTTACTCCGAAAAAGGGAAAAGGCGGCATTATGAATTCGCTGACGAAAAACCTTCCCAAACTCCCCAAGAACAAGTAGTTAAAGCAAACAAGTGAGTACAACAACACAGCCCGGAAAAATTCCGGGCTGTGTTGTTTTTACTGATAGACGTATGTGCTATACCTTTAAAAACCATTTCTTCTTCCACATTCCCCACGCAAAAAGGAAGAGCATCAAATCCCATAGAATTGCAAATGCAAGCGAGGCCATCAACGGGGAGAGGAAGGGATTGATTAGATTTTGCGTGATAAGCGTCTTCAGTCCAACATACGCGAAAGAGCCGTCACTCAGCATAACATTGAATTTGATAATGCCAAACAGCCTGCCAAGAACGCCCGACAGCACAAAAACGAAAATCGCATTCATGCCGTAAATGACAAGCAGCGTCGCCCATGTGCGATATCCTTTCACATCGATCAGATAGTAGAAAATGGAGAAGATGGTCATCGCCCAGCCGGCCATGAAAATCGCATACGAGCTGGTCCACATGTTCTTGTTGATAGGCAGATACATATCAAACCATGCTCCGAAGAACAGAAGTGCCGCACCGACAATAAACATCCAAATGGTTTTCTCTTCTTTGGAATGATTGGAATTGCGCAAATACTGTCCCGTCAGGGCGCCGAAAAGAGTCGTCGCGATAGCAGGGATCGTGCTCAGAATGCCCTCGGGATCTCCGCCCGGAGCCGGTGCGCCCGCCCAGGTGTGGCCGTGCAGGAGAGTGGAATCAATGTGCCACACAAGATTGCCCACCGGATCCAGCCCGCCGGCACCGTAGCCCGGAACGGGGATGAGTTTCACCGCCAGCCAATAAGCGGCAAGAAGAATTGTGATAACGCGAACCTGGCCGCGAAATGTTGTTTTCAAATAAATCAGTGATCCAATGAAATAGCAGACGGCAATGCGCTGCAACACGCCGGGAATCCGCAGCGTGGAAAGAGAGAACTTTGTGCCCAGCGCCCCGAACGGAAATGCGGTGAGAAACAGGCCAAGCAAGAAAATGATGACTGCACGGCGGAAAACCTGGAGCAATAGCGTTCTATCGCTGTCGCCGCGCTCCTTGCGATAGGCAAAGGAAAATGTCATCGCCACGCCAACAATCCAGAGAAAGAACGGAAAAATGAAATCGGTGAAGGTCCATCCGTTCCACGAAGCGTGCTCCAACTGCGGATAGATCGCGCTCCATGAACCGGGATTATTCACCAGCATCATCCCTGCGATTGTAAAACCGCGGAATGCATCGAGTGAAGTGAGTCGATCATGTTTTGCCATGGTTGAATCCTTTAGTAGTTGTCAAAGTGTGATGATGGAAACATCACCACTATTGAGCATCGTTGATGATACTGAAAATGGCAAATCCTGTTGCCGGCACTGAAAGATGGAGCTGCCGCCGATACATCATGCCGGAGGGAATGGTACTGTCCGTGAAGAGATTGGTCAGGGTTGTGGTATCGTTGATTATGATTCCTGATTGAGTAAAATCAAGCGTGCCGTCAAAGGAAACACATCCAAAGTTGAGCACAACAAGCACGGTATCATTCACGGCATAACGGAGAAACGCGAATACCCGGCGATCGTTTGAAGAAGGGACCCGTTCCATGTGTTGTTCTGTCAGCGAGGGATGCTCAGAACGAATGGCGTAGAGCTTTGTATAGAATGGTCTGAAGTCGTTTGCGGCATCCCATTCGATCGGAGTCTTCTCGAACAATTTCAGGCGAACAGGATTGCCGGCTTCCTGGCCGTTATAGAGGAGCGGAACTCCCGGAACGGTGTTGACCAGAACCGCGGCAAGTTTTGCGCCGGCAATGCCGAATTTTTCCACATCCGCTTTGTCCCACGCATTTTCATCATGATTCGAACTGAAGCGCAGATGCAGAGCTCCTTTGGGATAACTCAATTCCTGTACATTCAGTACACGATCCAGCGAACGCGCAGTAGCGGTGCCGGAAAGTACGGGTGCAATCGCATGATACAGATCCCAATCATAAGTAATATCAAACGCCTTAAGGTGATGCTCCGGATAAGCGCCCTCGGAAAGCATCATCACGGTCTTAATACTATCCAACGCAGAACGCGCCTGATCCCAGAAATCAACCGGCACAAGTTCGGCGACGTCGCAGCGAAATCCGTCAATGCCAATATCGCGTACCCAATATTTCATCATCTCGATCATGTAGTGCCGCAAGCCGGTCTGGGCATAGTCAAGACGAGCCACGTCTGTCCAGTTGGGATTCGGAGGAATGATTTTCCCGGTGGAATCTTTGTGAAAATAATCGGGATGTTCATGAATCAACTTGTTGTCCCACGCCGTGTGATTTGCCACAAGATCAATGACGAGATGGAAACCGAGAGCATGTGCCGTTGCCAAAAGGTGGCGGAAATCATCCAGTGTCCCAAATTCGGGATTGATACCATAATAGTCGCTGATCGAATACGGGCTTCCGAGAGATCCCTTTCTGTTGATTGTGCCGACGGGATGAATGGGCATGAGCCAAAGAATGGTAACGCCGAGCGATTTCAGTTCGGGTAATTTCTTTTCGATGCCGGCAAATGTTCCCTCGGGAGAAAATGAGCGTGGATAAATTTCATAGATAATGCCGTTGCACACCCACTCCGCGGATGGACGGGAAGATTGAGCGGATATTGTGCGGGCACGTTCGGCGTTGAATTCCTGCGCAAACGCCTGTACAGAAAAAACAAAAAGACAAAGGGCAAAAAGGCGCTGGAGCGGAAGAATCCGGAGAGTCATAAAGCGAATCCTTTGTAAATAAAATGTGATGGAAAGTAGCGAAAGAGCGCCAATAATGCAATTCAAACCTTCGATACTATTAGCACAAAAAGTTCGGTCGAATGTCCGAACAAAAAAGAGTTGCCAATCTTCATGGCAACCGGTAACTTATCAAAAAAAGGGCGTCGACTCTACCGATTGTGATGTCCCATCCAGATGATAGGCGAAGGAACGAAATTCAGTTAGTTCGACCATACACAGAAACTGAAATGTAACGAAGGATCAACACAATGGCGCTTCTTGAATCACTCGACATTCCGATTGGCTCACCGATAGAGCATTTTCAACTTGGTGATCCTTTCGGAAAGACCTATAGTAGCAAAGAAATCTTCGGTTCCAAGGGACTTCTGATTGTCTTCACGTGCAATCACTGTCCGTATGCGATCGCCGTCTGGCCGCGTCTGATTGTCCTTGCAGCCGAAGCAAAGGTGCTGGGCATCGAAACCGTCGCCGTAAATCCAAATATTAATCCAGCATACCCCGATGATGCGCCGAAGAAGATGAAGAAGAAAATAGAGGAATGGAAAATACCATTTCCGTATCTCGTCGATGAAAAACAAACAGTAGCCCGTACATTTCGCGCCCAATGCACGCCCGATATCTATCTTTTCGGAAGCAAGAACACACTTGTCTATCATGGCCGAATAGACGACAACTGGCAGGACGAATCGAAAGTGCGGCAACGGGAATTGAAGGAGGCCATTATCAATCTCGCGGCAGGGAAGCCTATTGCGGAAAAACAATATCCTTCGATGGGATGTTCAATCAAATGGCGTAGTTGATGGCAGCAACGTCGTCCGAGAAAAATGCCTTTTCCACGGACAACCCAAATAGCACGAATAAAGATTGCCTCCGCGCGCTTCTTTTTTTCCCAAAGGATGCCTGCGGCATCTTTTGAGATCCCTTTGGGACTGTGTTCTTTGTGGCAAAACTCTTTTTCGCTGAACAATTACCTTTCGTCATCAATATTTTCTATTTTCATGCAGCAAGGGCTTGACTTTTCCTTTCCGCTTTTGTATGATATAGTATCATGAAAAGCAATTCAATCATACGGACACAAAATTGGTGGTGGCGCTGGCGAATTCCGGCGAATACTCCACATTGATATGCTATAGCTGAAGAAAGTTTCAAGTGGGAACGCCGGACAAAGCGTTCCCACTTTTTTGTACCAAAAACAGAAAAATCGTGGGTTCGCATCTGAACCTGCGATTTTTTTTTAAGCCTTCACCATTGCCTGACAGTGGAGAATATTGGCACTGCCGTTTCAAACATAGTCAATCAATCTTTCATTCATAATTCATCATTTCCACAAAGGAGCCCGCCATGCAACAGAAAATCCACCTTCTCGAAAAAGAAATGCCGACATCCTATTACAATATTCAGGCAGATCTTCCCCATCCGCTGGATCCGCCGCTGCATCCCGGAACCGGACAGCCGATTGGTCCGCAGGATTTGGCTGCGATCTTCCCGATGGAATTAATTAAGCAGGAGGTCAGCCGCGAGCGGTACATCGAAATTCCGGAAGAAGTGCAGGACGCCTACCGCATGTTCCGTCCGACGCCGGTCATCCGTGCGCTGAATCTGGAAAAAGCGTTGGATACTCCTGCAGAAATTTACTATAAGTATGAGGGCGTCAGCCCGGCGGGAAGTCATAAACCCAATACGGCAATTCCGCAGGCTTACTACAACAAGAAAGAGGGAAAGAAACGCCTTGCAACGGAAACAGGCGCCGGCCAGTGGGGCAGCGCGCTCAGTCTTGCCTGCAACATGTTCGGACTGGAGTGCAAGGTCTACATGGTGAAGGTGAGTTATCATCAGAAGCCGTACCGCCGTTCGATGATGCGTGTATGGGGAGGCAAAGTCGTCGCAAGTCCCAGCACCGATACTCAGGCCGGCCGCGATGTGCTGGCGAAATATCCAAATTCCAACGGAAGCCTCGGTATTGCCATCAGTGAAGCAGTGGAAGATGCCGCAAAGCGCGATGACACCAACTATGCGCTCGGCAGCGTGTTGAATCATGTGCTGCTGCACCAAACAATCATCGGCCAGGAAGCGAAGAAACAATTGGAAAAAGTCGACCGGTATCCTGATATCGTAATAGCTTGTGTCGGCGGCGGGTCAAACTTCGGCGGCATTGCTTTTCCGTTCCTGCAGGACAAGATCAACGGCAAGAAACTCCGCGCCATTGCCGTCGAGCCGGCCTCCTGCCCGACGCTGACGAAAGGACAATTCCGCTACGACTTCGGCGATATCGCAAAGCTGACACCGTTGCTTCCGATGCATACACTTGGCCATGCATTTATGCCACCGGCAATTCACGCAGGCGGATTGCGGTATCACGGCATGTCGCCGCTTGTCAGTCGTGTGTATCTGGACGGATTGATTGAAGCACAGGCATATAAACAACTGGAAGTATTTGAAGCGGCATTGTTTTTTGCCCGCACAGAAGGTTTGATTCCTGCCCCGGAATCGGCACACGCCATCAAAGCGGCGATTGAAGAAGCAAAGAAGGCGAAGATCGAAGGCACGAAGAAAATCATCCTCTTCAACCTCAGCGGCCACGGTCATTTCGATATGGCGTCCTACGACGCCTATCTCGACGGAAAGTTGGAAGATTACGAAATGCCGGCGGAAGATATAAACGCCGCGCTGGCAGAACTGGAAACATATCCGGTGATCAAGAACTAGACACCGGGTAACGAGCAAAAGCGAGATACAAAGGACACGGTTCTTTTGTGTCTCGTTTTTTTTCCGCCGGATGGGAGCTGTGTTTTGAGTAGCCACACATTTGGGGTTGGACGGCCCAGCGTTTCATCGAATGGTAAACATATCCCCAGGCCCGTGAAATGATACTTGCATCCCGATTGTCTGTTGGCTACTTTCAATTGCATAATATGGGATTTGTCTTTCTTTGCACTACAAAAAACGTCTTTCTCAATGAAAGGAATACTATATGATTCGTTCCACATTCTTTGCCACAGCCATCGCTCTTCTTCTTGTCTCCGGAGCCTCGGCACAGTTTAAGCTGAAGGCGCCCCAAAAACCGACCATTATCTACGATCGTGTAGAAGTAAAGAAGGTTACATTTGAAAAAGCAGATGTCGAATTTGTATACATCGTCGACAATCCGAATCCGGTAGGATTGGATTTTCTTACGATGGACTACGAATTGTTTCTGCAGGAGCAAAGCACGGCAACTGGAAAGGATATGAAGTTTACTATCAAAGCAAAGGGGAAAACGGAATTGCGCCTGCCGTTGGAAGTGGTCTATCTTCATTTTTTCAAATCGACTCAAGATCTGACAAAATCGATTCTCGGTGGAAAAAAATCGATCCCGTTCACCATCAACGCAACATTTAAAGCGGATGTAAAATTGCTCAAGTTCTCGATTCCGGTAACAGCCAAAGGCGAGTTGCCGCTGCCGACGAGTATTCCGGGCAAACCGTCGCTTCCAAAATTGAAATAGCTACACATCAAATCCCAACGACACACTTTTCGTGCACAACAGCGCACCGCTATCGTAAAGGAATCTAAGGATGAAGCGATATCACACATCTTCTTCGAAACTACTATTTTGTTGCGTCTATATTCTTTTTATTGCGGATGCGGCAATTGCACAACAAGTGGACACATCGTTTGCTGCGCAAGGCACATTGCTGCATCTGGCCAGTGCAACCGCACCGTTTCCTCATCCCAAGCGTGCTGAGGGACACAAATATCGGGACTCTTTGTACTCCGCATCTGAACACTATCGAGACAGCACTGTTGCGATTTTTGTTCCAAAAGGATTCCGACGAACAGCTGCAACGGATTTTGTAATTTACTTTCACGGATGGTCCAATTGTGTCGATACCGCGCTGCGGTACTACAGATTGGTCGATCAATTCACTGAAAGCAAAAAAAATGCAATCCTTGTGCTGCCGGAAGGTCCGCGCTATGCGCCCGATTCATTTGGCGGGAAGCTTGAAGACAAGGACGGATTCAAGAGATTCATGTCGGATGTCGTCCGGCAATTAGTGAAGGCGAAAATAGTGCACACGAAACAGATAGGCCGTATTATTCTTGCCGGACACAGCGGCGGATATCATGTGATGTCTTATATTCTTCTGCGCGGCGGGATGAACGAGCATATCAAAGAAATATATTTGTTTGATGCCTGGTATGGGCAAACGGAAAAATTTTCGTACTGGCTGGATCATTTTCACGGCAAAGTTGTGGATGTCTACACAGATCAAGGCGGAACAAAAGATGAGACGGAAACGATAATGGAAGATCTTGATGGATGGCGGATTCCCTACATCAATCTTCAGGATACTCTTGCGACGCAGAAAGTGCTTCGCCGCCACCGACTGGTGTTTCTCCACACCGATCTTATTCACAACGATGTCGTACATGTCCGCAATAGTTTCTGCGAGTATTTGAAGGCCAGCTCGCTCTCCAACCGGAACGAAGTTCGGAAAAAATGAGGCATCGCATGACAAAAAGATTTTGCTTGTCTTCTCTTTGTGTGCCGCTCTGGACACTTGCTGCATTTAGTGCATTTTTTTCCATACCGGGAATAACAACTGCAGAAGCACTCAGTCCGCGAAACGCAAACTATACCATTGCCGTCACCCTAGATGTGGAAAAGAAAATGCTCCATGGGATAGAAACACTCGTCTGGATTAATACCACGGGCGATGTCGTGCGGGAATTGCAGTTTCACCTCTATTTGAACGCATTTAAAAACACACACTCAACCTTTATCCGCGAATCCGGAGGGCGCCTGCGCGGTGATGTGATGACCGGCGATGGCTGGGGATGGATAGATGTGACATCGATGAGCTCGCAGGGGGTGAAGAATCTTCGGCTCGAATTTATCCATCCCGACGACGACAATGCTGATGACCGTACCGTTACACGCGTCGCCCTGCCCGTGCCGGTGCCTCCGGGCCAGTCGATTACGATACAGATAACATTCACCGCGCAATTGCCGAAAGTGTTTGCGCGTTCAGGTTACCATAATGACTTTTTCCTCGTGGGCCAATGGTTTCCGAAAATCGGCGTCTATGAAACGGGAAAGGGATGGAATTGTCACCAGTATCACGCCAATTCGGAATTCTTTGCAGATTACGGCGTGTATGATGTGCGCATAACAACGCCGGAGAGATTTGTCGTTGGGGCAACGGGCGCGTTGTTGGAAGAGAAAAAGAACACCGATGGAACGAAGACCGTTACCTGTCGCGCAGAGGATGTACACGACTTTGCATGGACAGCGTATCCGGACTATGTCGATCTGAAGGAGCAGTGGAAACATGTGGGCATTCGCCTTCTGCTGCAGCCGGAGCATCGTGGGCAGGCAGACAGGCATTTTCATGCGGCAAGGGCTGCGCTTGCATATTTTGAGAAACATGTCGGCCAGTATCCGTATTCCACGCTTACGATTGTAGATCCGGCGTACGGAGCTTCCGGCGCCGAAGGAATGGAGTATCCAACATTTATCACAGCGGGAACGAATCGGTTCTTCGGAACGTGGCTGAGAATGGCGGAGATGGTGGTCGTTCATGAATTCGGCCACCAGTATTTTTACGGCATGCTGGGAAGCAACGAATTTGAACATCCATGGATGGACGAAGGGATCAATCAATACATGGAAACCAGAATCATGGATGAAACGTACGGCGCCGGCACATCGGCGCTTTCGGCACTGGGATTTACAATCGGCGATCTTGAATTCACGCGAGCCATGTACGTCGCCATGCGAAATCCCAAAATCGCATCGCTGACAACAGCGGCATGGAAATTTCCAGGTACATCGTATTCATCGCTGGCCTACGGCAAAACGGCAATTGTTTTAACAACACTCGAACGCATCATTGGTCGGGCCGCTATGGATTCCGTTTTGAAAGTTTATTACAACCGCTGGCGATTCAAACATCCTGCGCCGGAAGATTTTGTTGCAGTAGTGAAAGACGTAGCACCGCGTTTTTCCGAGGCAGCAAGCCCGGAATTTCTCAATCGATTTTTCGAACAGGCACTGTTTGGCACGGATGTCTGTGACTATGAGCTTGCGTCCATCGATGTGAAAAGAATGGAACCGTTGAAGGGCATCATCGAAAAAAACGGTATGGAAGTCGTCGCCGCAGACACTGCCGGGGGGAAACAGGATGGACTCTGCACATCGACGGTGAGAGTATCCCGCCTTGGAGAGGTACAGCTTCCGGTTTCAGTTCTCGTTCGGTTCGAGGATGGGGAGGCGGCACATGAGACTTGGGATGGACTGGCCCGCGTCATGGAATTTCGTTACCAGCGACCATCACGCGTTGTGTGGGCATGCGTCGATCCGGAGGAAAAGCTTGTCATGGATGTAAACAGGATCAACAATGCGCGTTCGGCGGAAGCAGAGGGCGGTGCGCTCTGGAAATATGCGGTGAAGGTTCTGTTCTGGGTACAACAACTATTTCACTGGTCATTGCTGGCAGCATGAAAGGATACATATGATTGCGCGCGTGATACAAACAGGTTGGAGACATGCGTGGACGCAATGGCACATGGCGATTCTGCTATATGGTATCAACCTGCTGGCTGCATTGATACCGGCGCTTGCATTCCATTCAGCCGTCTCATCGTTGAGTTCATTTCCGGCAGTGCAGGAACTTCTTGCCGGCTTTCATTATACAACATTTGCGGACACGCTTCGGATATACGGCAAGGAAGTGCTGGGAATTATGCCGGTGCTTCCGTGGCTGATGTTGGCATATCTGTTGTTTAACACATTTCTGGCGGGCGGGATTATCTCATCATTCTGCAACATGGAAATAGAGTTTTCAGGCAAAGTGTTTTTCTCTGCTGCCGCGGAGTATTTTATCCGTTTTCTACGCCTGCTGCTGTTGTGGAGCGTTGCGGTGATCGTTGTAGGAGGCGTCGCGCTGGCCGGCATTGCCGCAGCTTGGTACGCCGTTTTCGAAGCAGCACATTCAGAAACAACAGTGGCGATTGCCACCCTCTGTGCTGCCGCAGTTCTTCTTGTGATTGTTTTCTTTCTGATCGCGATCGCAGACTATGCGCGCATTTATATCGTTGCAAACGATGAACACCGCGTGCGCCGCACGTTATTGGCAAGTGCGAAGTTTGTCATGAAGAATCTGGTTGGAGTGTTTGTGATTCTTTTGATCCCGTTGGTGATCTTTGTGATTGCGATTGCAGCGTACCTGATGAAAACAGACTGGATCGGAATGTCGTCGATATGGACCGTGCTGATGGTGCTGATTGTTCAGCAGGTGTTGACGGCGTTAAGGATGTGGCTTCACATATTTGTCTATGCATCAGAAACGGCGCTGTTCATGGACGAGATGCCGGAAGGACTGCATATGTAAGAGAAGGAATTTGCCACAGAGAACACAGTGAAAAAGAAGAGAGCTCAGAGAAGTTTTCTTATTCCACACCACAGAGGTTTCTGCAATACACCATGATACGGTCTCAAGACCGTGACCGTTTCAGCGTTGTTCCCGCAAAAAGTATTCTGAAAAGAACATAAATCGTCTATCGAAACAGTAGAAAGGTCGCACAACAAAAACGCTCAATGAGATATTCTTCATTGAGCGCCCAAAATTGCAACATCACGCCAAAAAATTATTCTTCCTTTGCCCGCATAGTGTCCCACAGTGTATAGGCGGCAAGAAGAATAAACATAACCAATCCTGCAATCTCGCCGTTCACCGAATCCGCCCACGCAGTGTTGTTCCACGATGTGTACCCGAACCGGTAGACCTGGTCATTGAAGAATCGCAGAAAGGCATTCAAGACACCGAATAGTGCTCCGCCCGCAATAAAGCCAGATGCGATGAGTGTGCCGCGCGACAAACGGGCGTTGTTCAGCTTCTCATTTTTTGAACGGCTTGTTGCCCACCAAGCGATCAATCCGCCAGCGACCAGCGGGAAGTTGAGTTCCTGCGGTATATACATCCCAAGCGCAAATGCCAATGGCGGAATCTTCACCGCAACCAGAATCAGCGCAATGATCGCACCGACCATGTATAGAATCCAAGGTGCTCCGGTATTGGACATCAGCGGCTTAATAACTGCGGCCATGGCATTTGCCTGCGGTGCGACAAGAGCTCCCTCACCTTTGAATCCGAATGCTTTGTTGAGAATAAGAATGACCGCAGCCACCGTTGCGGCGGAGACGATGGTACCGAGAAACTTCCACGCTTCCTGCTTTTTCGGCGTTGTGCCGAGCCAATAGCCGACTTTTAAATCCGTGATAAATCCGCCGGCCATAGACAGTGCAGTGCAGACCACACCGCCTATAATCAAGGCGCTCATCATTCCATTTTCGCCCGTCAATCCGATTTGCACAAGAATGAATGAGGATAGAATCAACGTCATCAACGTCATGCCGGAAACCGGGTTTGTGCCTACAATCGCTGTTGCATTTGCCGCAACAGTGGTGAACAGAAATGAAATCACCAATACGATCAGTAGTGCAACAACGGCATGTGTCAGATTAAACACGACACCGGTATAGAAGAATACAAAGATCATCAACGCCGTCAGCAGAATAAGTGAAACGATATGAAGCATTTTCAAGTCGGTCTGCCATCGCACCGCAGTTTCGCTTGCGGCGGATTTTGACTTGAAGATCTCACGATAGGCGAGTGAGAATGCGCCTGCGATAATTTTTGAGGATCGCAGAATGCCGACAATTCCCGCCATTGCAATGCCGCCGATGCCGATCTGCCGCACATAGGCGCGGAAGATTTCTTCGGCCGACATATTGGCAATTAATTTGGTCGTAGTTGCGCCGAAAGGAACAGTTAGGCCCTGTCCCAGATTTGCGACGAGGGGAACGAGCACAAACCAGGAAAGGGCAGAACCCGCTGCGATGAGCACTGCGTATTTCAAACCAATAATATATCCCAATCCGAAAATCATTGCGGAAATATCGAAGCGCAACACCATTTTCACTTTGCTTGCGAGCAGTTCACCGATCGGCACCATGCGGGAGGTGATAACTTCAGACCACCAGCCAAAGGCGCTGAAAATGAAATCGAAGAAGCCGCCGATCAAACCGCTCACCACCAGAACTCCTGCTTGCTTTCCGCCCTTTTCGCCGGCAAGAAGAATCTCGGTGGTGGCCGTCGCTTCGGGGAACGGGAACTTTCCATGCATGTCTTTTACGAAAAACTTCCTGAACGGAATCATGAACAGAATTCCTAGGAAACCGCCGAAGAGGGAGGAGAGAAACATCTGATAATACGTCGCCGGCAAATCAAGAATATAAAGAGCGGGAATGGTAAAGATCGCTCCTGCGACGACAACGCCTGAACTTGCTCCAATGGACTGAATAATGATATTCTGTCCGAGTGAATTTTCCCGTTTGAATAGCGTGGAAATGCCGACAGCGAGAATGGCAATCGGAATGGCGGCTTCGAACACCTGTCCGATTTTCAATCCGGAGTAGGCCGCCGCTGCGGAAAATAGCACTGCCATGACCAAGCCCCATCCTACGGACCAAGGTGTAACTTCAACAATCTGCGCGGTGGGATTCATCACCGGAGTGTAGCTTTCGCCTTCTTTAAGTTCTTTATAAGCGTTGTCGGGGAGGCCATTGGCGCCCGGGGTTGTTGGTTCCATGCAAAGATTCCTTTAGTTTCTAATGTGCCCTCATTTTTTTTCAGTGCTCTCTGGGGCGGATTTTTTTCAATGAGCACCTTGTGCTATTTTTTTTCTTCTGGAGACTTGTTGAGTGATGAAAAGTCAATCAAAACGGATGAACATTGATCGCATCGCCATGCGGTATTCAATTTTAGCGACAATCCGTGATTCTGCGTATTGGGAAGCGTCCCCCTGTACCATGCAAGACTTATTCTGCCGGGAATTTTTTTGTCACCATCACACCATGCAATACCACGTTCCGCGGTCGTGAATCCAGAACGCATCATCGTGCGGCATCGGGGACATTGCATGTGCTGCGATGCATGGCGTTCTGCCGCGGTCGGCGTGGCACGACTTATCCCCCGTGACGGTGCCGAGCGCTGATGGAGCAAAAGAATCAGCACAAGGGAACAGGCGATGACAATCGCAATGCTGGCGATTGCCATGAAAAGAATGTTTAGAGGCATTTCTCAACCCAGATTTGTGCGAGATGCACAACCGTTTCAACAGACTTTTCCATGCCGAACAATGACACCCACTCCGTTTTGCTGTGGTAGTTATTGCCACCGGTGAAGATGTTGGGCGTCGGGAGGCCGGCTGCCGTCAAACGTGAGCCGTCTGTGCCGCCGCGAATGGGCTTCCATTCGGGATTCAGTCCGGTGCGTCGCGTCGCCTCCCAGAGAGTATCCAACCCCCGCTGGTCTTTTTCAAGATCTTCACGCATGTTGCGGTACGATTCGATTATTTCCAATTTGATATTTGCCTTGGGATACATCAGCTGAACTTCGGCGATGACCTTCTTCACGATAGCGTCGAGCTTATCCAGCCCGACGGTCTCGAAATCGCGGAAGAGTACCTTTACCACCGCCTTTGAGATGGATGCTTCCACCGTGTAAGGATGAATGTACGGTTCGTATCCTTCGGTTGTCTCCGGCGCCATATTCTTCGGCAGACGCGCAATAATGTCCGACATCACCCGGATCGCATTGATCATGATATTCTTTGCAGAGCCCGGATGAATATCGCGGCCCTGGATGGTAATTACCGCTGTGTTGGCGCTGAAGGTTTCTTTGTTCAACTCTCCAGGAGTGTCGCCGTCGATCGTGTAGGCATACGCGGCATCGAATTTTTTGATATCGAAATATTTTGTTCCAGCGCCGACTTCTTCGTCGGGTGTAAACGCTATGCGTATATCGCCGTGAAGGAGCGAGGGATTCTTCAATAACGCGTCGACGGCGGTCATAATAATCGCGACGCCCGATTTGTCATCTGCACCGAGCAGCGTGGTGCCGTCGGACGTGACGATAGTTTTCCCAATGCTGTGTTCCAATTCTTTGTTTTCGCTGACGCGGATGACGACAGACGGATCGCCCGTCAGCACCACATCGCCGCCCCGATATGGCGCGATGACGTTCGGCTTCACATTAGCTCCGCTTACCTCGGGTGAAGTGTCCACATGTGCGAGAAAACCGATTGGCGGCACCTTTCCATATGCGGGGTGCGACGGCGGGAGGTTTGAGGGAAGCGTTGCCATGACGTAGCCGTACTGGTCAATTTCCACGCGGCTGAGATGTAACGCCGTCAGTTCCTGCTGAAGCAGATGCAGGAGGTCGAATTGCTTGGATGTGCTTGGATACGATTCCGAATTCTCATCGGATTGTGTGTCGATTTGCACATAACGGAGAAAGCGGGACAGAACAGTTTCATTCATTGCCGGCCTCAAGAAAGGTGAAGTATATGATCTTGTCGGGAAAGATAGCAAGTTTCATGGAAAAAAAACAGGGAAATTACAGCACAATGGCCACGCAGGACTTAACAGCCGGGGACGGAAAACGATTTTTGCGCCCCCGAGACACCTGCGAGACAGGTGCGACAGATTATTGCATGGTATGATGTACGGATTGGACGTCGTCATCTTCTTCCATTTTGTCGATGAGTACCTGCACGTCGGCCGCAGAGATCTTAAAAACGCCCTTCCTCTCAAACATGAATCCGATGGAACCCGTCGTGCCAAGCGAGCCGCCGTTACGCGAAAAAGCGTGACGGATATTGGCAACCGTGCGCGTTGGATTATCGGTGGCGCATTCCACCAGTATGGCGACACCGTGCGGACCGTATCCTTCGTACGTAATTTCCTGATAGCCGGCGGTATCTTTGGAAATGGCGCGTTTAATCGCCGCATCAACGCGGTCTTTTGGCATGTTAACGCTTTTCGCGTTCTGAATGGCGAGGCGCAGCCGCGGATTGGTCGCTTTGTCCGGGCCGCCGCTCTCCACGGCAATCTCAATTTCACGACCGATGCGGTTGAAGGCTTTAGACATGCGCGCAAATCGCGCGAACATTTTGTACTTCCGCTTTTCAAAAATCCGGCCCATGGGTCTTCCTGTAAGATTTCTTCGCTCTTTGAGGGGCCCTTTATATAGAACAAGAACGCCGCAAACAACGCGGCGTTAGAAAATACGGAATTCCGGCAAGAAGTAAAAGGACGATTTCCGGCTATTGTGCGAAGGAATAAAGACAAAGAGCCCGACAAGAATCTGAGAGAAATTTGTGACTACCGTTTTCTTGTTTGCAAAAAAAGTCACGGTGATTAGATCTTTGAACGCTATTTGCAAAAGCGGGAGAAGAAATGTTGTAAAAAGTGCCCACCATTGTCAATATTTTTTCATGCCTCAAGATGCCCTGCCAGGTGCCGATAATATTAATAGTATAACATAAGAACCCAAGCTACCCATGCGACATTTAAGCGCGATAATGTTGCTCGTGGCTATTGCCACAGGCGAGCGGGCGGACTCTCAGATCGTGGTGCCGGCTGTACCGGTACTGCAATCGCCCGCAAATAATTCTACCAATCAGCCCATCCAGATTGCTCTCAGTTGGGGTGCTGCCGCACATGCATCCACCTACAGACTGCAGACGGCAACCGTAGCGACATTCCCCGATACCAGCATCGTGTTGGACACCATAGTTATGGACAACGGTTCTATGACGATGACAGTCACAACTGATCCACTCAAGAACACCACAAAATACTACTGGCGAGTCAATGCAAATAGTCCGGACAGCACGAGTGCGTGGTCAACGGTGTGGAATCTCACCACCATCATACCCGCTCCGGGAATTGTCGCACTAACGGTACCGGTGAACTTTGCACTCTCCATTACCGTCAGTCCCAGTCCGACACTTCGCTGGAATCTTGTCTCGGGCGCAACGCAGTATCATGTGCAGGTGGATACTTCTTCATCCTTCACAACGCCGCTGACCAACGACAGCACCCTGGTAACCAACAGTCGTACCGTTTCGCAGTTGTTCTATTATAAGAGACACTATTGGCGTGTGAGAGCAAAGAACATTGGCGGTGCCGGTCCGTGGTCCAGCGCACAAACATTTCTCACAGAACTTGCGGCGCCGGTGCTGGCCGCACCAGCAACGGCTGCGGGAAACCAGCCAATCTCGCTGACATTGAAATGGAACAAGAATACATCGGCAAATAAGTACACCCTTCAACTCAGCACCAGTTCCGCGTTTGCGTCCTTGCTGCTGGCAGATTCTTCGCTGACAGACACCGTGAGGGCTGTTGGACCGCTGGCCAACGCAACAATCCACTACTGGCGAGTTAGAGCAGTGAACGACAGCTGCATCAGCCCGTATCAAACCACGGCATCTTCCTTCACAACAATTGTTGCCGCTCCGGTGACTCCGCCCGTTCCAGTCGCCCCTCTTGACGGCGCTGTGAACCAGGTAGTGGGGCCGATCATCCGGTGGAATTCTGTGACGGGTGCAACAAAATATCACCTGCAAGTGGCGACAGACACGGGATTTGTGTCAACGGTGTACAACGATACCAACATTGCCACAACCTCGGTGGCGTTATCGTCACTATGCAATTACGCAAAATACTATTGGCGTGTTCGTGGATGGAATGTCGGTGGTTCGAGCACCTATTGCACAACACAGTCATTTGTCACGGAACTTGCACAACCGGTCCAGACAGCACCGGTAACCAATGCGCCGAATCAGACGCTGCCGGTCACGCTTGGATGGTCTTCAGTTCCTTTTGCCATTCACTATCACGTTCAGGTCAGCACGGCATCCACTTTCAGTCCGGCCACCACCATAGTCTTTCAGGATTCAACAATTACCGATACGACGCAAATTGTCAATATGCTGCTCAACAGTGCAACGTACTATTGGCGCGTCAAAGCAAAGAACGATATATGTGTGAGCAGCTTTCCGGCATCGGCACCAAAGTTTTCCACCATCGTTGCAGTGCCACCGACTCCGGCGCTGAGCGCGCCGGCAAACAACGCGGCACTCGTGGCAACGAATCCAACGATGCAATGGGGAACGGCGGGTGCGACAACATATCGGCTTCAAATTGCATCCGATACGATGTTCGCATCACTTTTCCTCAATGATTCGACAATAACAACGACGCAAAAAGCCATCACCGGCCTGGCAAACAATACTCAATACTTCTGGCGCGTGAATGCGAAAAACATCGGAGGCACCAGTTCGTTTACGCCATTCTGGAATTTTACGACCACTCTGGCGGCACCCACACTGCTGCTGCCCGCAAACAAGTCGGCGGCCGAGCCTGTTGATGAGATTTTTTCATGGATGGCCGTGGCGGGTGCAAGCGGATATCATCTTATTGTAGCAACAGATTCGCTGTTTAAAACAATTATCTATGACCAGCCATCTCTGACTGCAGCAACAGATACGGTACACGTTCTTCTAAATACGCTGAAATACTATTGGAAAATTCTTCCCAAGAATGGCGCGGGGGAAGGAACCGCTTCAACCGTCTGGTCTTTCACAACCGTTACAGCGCCGCCTCCCGCGCCAGCGCTTTTGCAGCCAACGGACGGATTGAGTAATCAAGCTGCAAGCACTACCATCAAATGGAATTCCGTGTACAGTGCCATGGCGTACGATGTCCAAGTCTCGACAGACTCGCTATTTGGAATTACCGTGGCGGACGATAGTTCGCTTTTTGTTTCGCAGAAGCAAGTGAATGGACTGGCGTATAACACACAATATTTCTGGTGTGTGCGCGGGAAAAATTCAAGCGGGTGGGGTGCATATTCAATCGTTTGGAGTTTCTATACAACGCTGCAAACACCGACTCCGCAGCTTCCGGCAAACAATGCAATCAATCAGTCCATCACGCCAACGCTGCAATGGGATCTCATCGACGGGGCATCCACCTATCAAGTGCAGGTCGCTGTCAGCTCGTCATTCTCATCGTTGTTGGTGGTTGATTCTTCGCTGACGAGTCCCCTTCGTGCTATCGGTCCGTTGTCGAATAATACCAAATACTACTGGCGGGTGAATGCAAAAAATGTAAAGGGTGCGACCGCATTTTCCTCCCCCGCAGTATTCACGACAGTGGTGTCTGCTACTGCTGCGCCCAAACTGGCGGCACCGCTCAATAGCGCCGTCAATCAATCAATGAATACACAACTCCGGTGGAATGCGTCCACGGGAGCATTAACATATCAGGTTCAGATTGCCGCTGATTCTTTCTTCGTTGCACCATATTACGACACAACGATCTCGACATTGAATATTACGCTACCCATGCCGTTGAACGGCATGACGTACTACTGGCGTGTCTATGCAAAGAATCCGGGAGGCTCAAGTCCGTCATCGGAAATCTGGAAATACTCAACGGTGCTTGCAGCACCCTTTATTCCCGCCCTTGCGTGTCCACTCAGCAGCACAATCGGTGTGACGGCAAGTCCGGTCTTGAAATGGTTTGCCGCCTGGTCGGCAAAAAAATATCATCTGCAAGTGTCCACAGATTCTCCGTTCAATACGCTTGTCTACAACGATTCAACAATTGCAGACACCGTTGTCCAGTTGGGATTACTTGCCTATGGGGCAAGACACTACTGGCGTGTTCGTGCATTGAACGACAGCGGTGCAAGCGTCTATTCTCAAATCTGGAATTTTAAAACACGCCTGCAGTCTCCAGTATTGACAGACCCTTACTATGGATCTCAAAATACGCCTGCGACACTCCAGTTCCGCTGGAATCCAGTACCCGGAACGGTGACATACCGGCTGCAAGTCGCGACGGATTCGTTGTTTACTCATCTTGTTAACAACGACTCAACGATTGTGAATTCGTACTTCACGGTCGCAGGTATGGCAAGTCTGACCACATATTATTGGCGTGTTGGTGCCAAAGATGCCGACGGCTATACATCATATTCCAATAGATGGATGTTCTCGACAAAGCCTGCGGAAATCGCACCGCCGGTCTTGCAAACACCCGCCAGCGCAGTATTCGCCGTGCCACTGACGAGTACCTTCAGTTGGCTGGGTATTCCACCGTCAATTCGTTATACCTTGCAGATAGCAAAGGATACACCGTTCGACTCACTCGTGGTCAACGATAGTGGGTTGACGGGAACGTCATATTCCCGGACACTGCAAGAGAAAACCATCTACTATTGGAGAGTGACCGGACGGGACAGCAACAATGTGCATGCAACATCGGTGGTGTGGAGTTTCACAACGCTGACCATTCCTCCGGCAGCGCCGATGTTGTCGTTGCCAACAATCGGTTCAATAATGCCAACCGCATTGACGTTGCAATGGAATGCCACAATTGCAGCAGACCGGTACCGCATTCAGGTTGCGACCGATTCATTGTTTACCTCCATGGTCAAAGATGATTCGCTCGTACTTGCAACATCATACACAATCATTAATCTCAACAACGGTGTCACTTATTACTGGCGCGTGCTGGCATACAACGCCGGCGGGTACAGTCCCGCATCTGCAACATGGCGGTTCCGCACGATTTCCGTCGTGGCGCCAACACCCCCGGTTGCGCTCTCACCGGCAGTTGGAACAGTGGTACCGACGATCGCGATGCTCCAATGGTCGCCCGTGAGTGCAGCCGACAAATACCGTGTGCAGATTGCGCTCGATTCTCTTTTCTCTGGAACGCTTGTAACGGACGATTCACTCGTACTGCCGACAACGTACCGCACGATCAATCTAAAGAACGGCACTACTTACTTCTGGCGGATTTTTTCCATCAATTTCGCCGGTACGAGTGGACCGTCGATTGTTTGGAGTTTTAAAACAATTAATACCACACCCTTGGCGCCACTGCAGACGCTGCCGGTCAATGCGACCAACGGATTGCCCAACCGCCCCGTCTTCCAATGGAAGCCGGCGGCCGGAGCAAGCCGCTATCGGCTTCAAATTGCAGAAGACACGCCCTTCCGCGTTCTTGTACTGGATGATTCCACGCTGGTCGATACGCTGTACCAGGGTGTGGCGCTGAATTACAACAGCACATATTACTGGCGCATTCAGGCAATCAACAATGTCGGACTCAGCGCATTTTCGGATGTGTGGAGTTTCAATACTGCGGTATCCACACCGGATGTTCCGGTGCTCGCCACGCCGGCCAGCGGAAGCCGCGCACAGGTTCCCAATCTCCGCCTGACATGGTGGAAAGCCGCACGCGCTCAATACTATCATGTACAGTTCTCCGAAGATTCTCCCTTCAGCTCGATCGTGTTTGAAGATTCGCTCGTAAGCGATACCACCTGTATTGTCAATGCGCTGCAGAAGGATAAACTCTATTTCTGGCGCATCAGCGCGCGGAATGCCGGCGGCACGAGTCAGTATTCATCGGTCTGGAGTTTCTCCACGGTGCAAGGAATTCCAGCAACACCGGCGCAGCGCGCACCGCTCAATTCCACCGTCGATGTATCGCTGGTGCCGGTATTTCAATGGAGCGCTGCTTATGCTGCCGCCACGTACCATCTGCAGGTTGCGGAAGATGCGGCGTTTCAGAAGATGGTCTATCAGGATTCACTCCTGACCGACACTTCGTTTTCCATTCCGCCGCTTCAGTCCAAAAAGAGATACTACTGGAGAATTCGAGCAGCAAACTCAAGCGGTATCGGCACATTCTCTCCGTCGTGGTCGTTTGAAACGATCGAAGGCCCGCTTGTCGCTCCGATGCCGCAATTCCCGACAAACAGTGTGATTGTATCACCGGTGGATTTGCCTATACAGTGGAATTCTGTACCGTGGGCAACAAAGTACCATCTGCAAATAGCGGAAGATGCTGCATTCGCGGCGCTGGTAAAGAATGATTCCACAATCACCGACACACTCTGTCTTGCCCCGGTGCTGCAATTTAGCAAAAAGTATTATTGGAGAGTCTGTGCACTCAATGCGCATGGAGCCGGCCCATACTCCGCCACACTCATCTTTACAACGTCGGACGGAACGCCCAATAGGCCGAGCCTTCGTTCACCGACGACGCTCTCTATAGATCTTGCTGTTGATCCGATCATGCAATGGAGCGGTGTCGTGTGGGCGACAACATATCAGCTCGAAGTGGCAACCGATGCCGCCTTCCACACCATTGCCTTTAACGACTCAACCATCACCGACACGGTCTTTCATCTGCCGACACTGCAGAACGATGTGAGCTATTACTGGCGTGTGCGTGCGCTGAATGGAACAGTCTCCAGCCTATATTCCACCGTGTGGACATTTACGACGATCAAGGGAATTCCGCAAATTGTCGTTCTGCGAACTCCGCTGAATAATACAACCGGCACGCCCATCGATCCGATTCTGCAATGGTCACGGACACAAAGCGTTTCGTGGTACCGGCTGCAGGTTGCGCAGGACGTCACCTTCAGTTCTATTGTATATGAGGACACAACGCTGACCGATACGCTGAGCCATACGCCACCCCTGCAATACAACAAGAAATACTACTGGCGTGTGCGTGCGGAAAATACCCGGGCGAACGGCCCCTATTCACTTATCTGGTCGTTCACCACAACGGAAGGAACACCGCCTGTTCCAGTATTGCGGTCGCCGGCAACCTTGTCGGGTGGCGTGGCAATCGATCCGCTCCTGTTCTGGGCTTCATCCACCTACGCAACGCGCTATCATGTGCAGATTGCGGAAGAGATTTTGTTTCACATAATCGCCTATGAGGATTCGATAATCATCGACAGCACGGTACACATTCCGCCCCTGCAGAATGACAAGCGATACTACTGGCGGGTGCGCGCACTCAACAACAGTGCAACGAGCGCCTTTTCCACCGTGTGGAGCTTCACCACCATCGAAGGCGTGGCGACGACACCGCTCTTGAGAAGCCCGGCAACAGCAGCAACATCGCAACCGGTGGATCCGGTACTGGTGTGGAGCACAGTTCAATGGGCGACGCGCTACCACGTCCTCGTGGGGCTTGATGCCGCGTTCACGTCTATTGTGTTTGAAGATTCGACGCTCATCGATACAACGGTGCACGTGACCGGATTGCAAAATGGAAAGAGCCATTACTGGAAAGTGAGGGCTATCAACGCGCGAGGAGCCAGCACGTTCTCATCCGCATGGACATTTACCACTGTCGAGGGAATGCCTCTCACACCGTCGCTTCGTGCGCCAGTCGCTTCCACAGCGAGTGTTCCCATCGATCCTGTGCTGCAATGGAAATCGTCTCAGTGGGCCACAAGGTATCATCTGCAGGTTGCAGAAGATACGCCGTTCAAGATTCTTGTGCTGGAAGACACGGCTGCAACCGATACCATTTATCGTTTGCCGGCTCTGCAAAATGACAAACGGTATTATTGGCGTGTGCGTGCACTGAACAGGATCGGCACCAGTCCATTCTCAGAGATCTGGAATTTCATGACGATCGTCGCACCGCCGGCCGTGCCGGTCTTACAGAGTCCCTCAAACGGAGGCTACAGCGTTTCGCTCAACGCGCTGATCACCTGGTGCAGATCCATGCGCGCAGACTCGTATCATCTGCAGGTATCGGATGATGCTCTTTTCCGGACGCTGGTGTTCGAAGACTCGACGCTGACCGATACCACATCTGTCGTTGGGCCGCTGCGGATGTACACGATGTATTACTGGCGCATGCGCGCAAAGAATGCCGGCGGTACCACAAACTTCTCAACGACATGGAAATTTTCAACATCACCCAATATGGGCGTACACCTGCTAAGCGGAGAAATACCGTCGGTCTTTTCACTCAGCCAGAATTATCCGAATCCGTTTAATCCGTCAACCACCATTCAATTCGGTCTGCCGGACGAATCGCAAGTATCGGTGAATGTCTATGATCTGCTTGGAAGGGAAGTAAGCCGGGTCATCTCCGATCGGCTGCCGGCAGGATATTTTGCGGTGCCATGGAATGCCTCGTCGCTCGCCAGCGGTGCATATTTCTATCGCATCGTAGCGCAGTCGATGCACAATGACGGTGTGGGGCACACCTTTGTGCAGACAAAGAAACTGTTGCTTACAAAGTGAAAAAGACATCGCACATGCTACTGCACGCCGCGCCATGGGTGCTTTGGATTATTCTGATTTCCGCCGGATGTGAAAAATTCGAATTTCAAAATCCGGTGGATAACAATGTCATTCTAGAGGCGCCGTCAAATCTGAGTGCGCGATTCATCGTGGACTCGACGATCGAACTGCGGTGGAAAGATCCGAACACCTATTCTACAGAAGCGAGAGCCGCGCTGTCATATATCGTGGAACATGGCGCTGACGGCATATCCTATCCGGATCATTATGTCATTTGCGGCGATTCGACTGTCGCGCGAGTGAGCGACAAATTTCTGAAACTGAGCTGTCATTATTTCCGCCTGCGCGCATCGGTCAACAAGCACATGACGGAATATTCCAACACCGTGACGGCGGAATTTATGTTTCCGGCACCGTACAATCTGGCGGTGACGTCACTGTCTGAAAATGAGGCCCGGCTGCAGTGGAGTGATACGAATCAATTCAAAACGCAATTCATTATCGAGATGACTGACAGCACGCACACCTTTGTGTCGGTTGGCAGTGTGGGAAGAGATTCTACCGGATTCACATTCCGGCGTCCATTCCGCTCCGACTCCGAGTATGTATTCCGCATTGCCGCGCAGTCGAGCGCCAACACCAGTGAGTATTCGAATTTAGCGACAGCATCGTTTTCTTTTGCCGCACCATCACAATTGACAGCGGCCATTCAGTCGGAAACGCAGGCAAAGCTGCAATGGAAAAGGAATTCCGCTCTCGGTAAGACATTTGAAGTGGAGGTGTCGGAAAATGGCGGCTTGTATGCCAGCATTGCCTCTGTCGGTATTGACACGACATCCCTCACACTCACAAGTATCTTCCACACATTGTCGCGCTACTTTTTCCGCGTACGGGCCGTCTCTGACGTAAATACCAGCAATTGTTCGAATATTGCGGATGCACAATTAAGTTTTCCGGCGCCATCCGGTCTGACGCTTGTCGGCATTTCTGAACAGTCTGTGAGGCTGCAGTGGAAGGGAAATGATTCCTTTGCAACCGGCTATGAAGTGGAAATGAGCGACAACGGCGGAGCCTATGCCCATGTGGCCCTTGCATCGAAAGACAGCAGTGCGGTAAGTATTTCGAAAGTATTCCTTCGTAATTCGCTGTACGTGTTCCGCGTTCGCGCGGTGACATCGGTGAATACGAGCGGCTATTCAAACACCGTCATGGGACAGCCCTCATTCCCCCCACCGTCACAGTTGGCATTGGTGTCTCTGACAGAAAATGCCGTGCGTGTGTCGTGGTGGCGGAATGACACCTACGCAACCGGCTATGAGGTGGAACTCAGCGATAATGGCGGAGTTTTTCTGCGGATTGACACTGCGCCGAAGGACAGTTCTTCCATCACCCTGTCCTATACGTTTCTCACGACGGCATCCTATGCGATTCGTGTGCGTGCCGTGTCGGCGTTCAATCAAAGTGATTATTCCGACGTCATCGCTCTGCGGCTGCAATTCCCGGCGCCGTTATCGTTGAGTATTGGAGGCATTTTGGAATCCGGTCTCGAATTACGATGGACGAGTTCGGCTGGATTTGAAGAGCAATTTTCTATCGAGAGGAAACCGATAGGAGGATCGTATACGGAAGTCGGACGCATTCCGTCCACCTCGCCTCTCTTCACGGATCAAACGGTTCAGAAAACGCAGCGCTATGTCTATCGCGTCAGAGCCCTTTCGGCGCACAATGCAAGCATCTATTCGCAGGAGGTGACAGCCGGTTACGGAATACAGGATGCTGTGTATGTGCGCTCCATGAGCGGCCACACCACCGGTGTGCTTGGACTCGCTTTTCCGCCGACGGGCGCACGGATGATCAGCGCGGGTAGCGATGGACGGATGGTGGTGTGGGATCTGGTCTCCGGTGAAATTGTCAGGAATATTACCGGACACACACGTCCCGTGAACGGTGTTGCCGTCAGTCCTGACGGGCAGACGGTAGCGAGTGCCAGCGGGGACAAGACGGTGCGGCTCTGGAATATCAACACCGGTGCACCGGTCGATACGTTCAAGAGCCATGTGAGCGATGTGTTGTGTGTTGCATACAGCCCGAACGGACAGATGATTGCAAGCGGCGGCGCTGACACGAAGCTGCACGTGTGGATGCCGGCGTTCAATGATTCCGAAGCAACGCTTTCGGGACACACGGACAATATCAACGCCGTTGCCTTCAGTCCGGACGGATCGATGATAGCAAGCGCCAGCAGCGACCGGACGATTCGCATCTGGTCGACATCCAACTGGATGCTGTTGCGGATTTTGACGGGACATACGGACGTCGTCAAGGCAGTGGCATTCTCGTCCGACAATCAGTATGTAATATCCGGAAGTTATGATAAAAAAATACGTGTTTGGCGGGTCTCGGACGGATCTGTTGTGCGGGATTTTACAGACGACGCGAGCGAGATCAACGCACTTGCCGTAAGCGCCGACGGTCGTCTTATTGCCAGCGGTGCAGTGAACAACATTGCGCGTGTACGTATGCGCCAAGACGGTGCGACGACAAAAGTGTTGGTGCGCCATTCGCAGATGGTAAATACCGTCGCATTTTCCCCCGATGCAACACTGTTTGCAACCGGAAGTAATGACACATCGGTTAATCTCTGGCAGATTATCTCCCAATGGATGATCATGCCATGAAAACGGAAAATGGAAATCGCAAAAGGCAAAAGATGAAAGGACATAATTGCGCCAAATGCGTACCAGGCGTATTTCTTGTTGGTGTATTGCTGATGATGTCTGCGGCGAATCTCGCTGCGCAGACGGACATTGCGGCTGCAGCGCGCGGTAATGCACAGGCAGATTCCCTGGTCACCGTTGCCTTCGTGTCTGAAGTCGACTCCGTGCATGTCTGCGTGAACGGTGTGGATACCGTACGCATGCCGTCGCGGTCTATGTCCGTTGCACTGAAAAAAGGAATGCACTCATTCTTCTTTCGCAAGAACGGCTACAATGACCTGACAATGCCGATGACCATTACGGATTCCTGCACGATACCATTCAGACTTGTCGCTCTGAATGAATCTGCGGGAGACAGGGCACCGCTGATTGCACTGGTGCGAATTATATCGGAGCCGAAAGGGGCGAGCATCATTCTGAACGGCTTGCCGGCCGGAATCACGCCGAAGGAGTTTTCGATTGAAGCGGGAGAACATATGCTGGTGCTCCAGAAAGAATGCTTCTACGATGATTCCATCCGGTTTACGGCGCTTGGCGGGAGGAAAACGGATATTTCGCGGGTGCTGAATCCGCACTTCGGAGCAGTGGAAATCATCTCTCTTCCGGAGCCAGACGCCGACGTCTACATCGACAGCGTCAAGATCGGGACAACACCGTTTCTGCAGAGGCAGTTTCCATCAGGTAATTATGTCGTGCGGCTCTCTCGCCCGATGTCCGATGATACAATATTTGCGATGATAGTGCAGGATTTAAAAATCACACGTCACGTGGTACCGATGTCGGTCAATTACGGCGAGCTGATTGTGGACGCTCCGTGGGGTGCAATTTATATCAACGACAGTTTGGTGAGCACCGAACATTATTATTCTCGTCTGAATCCGGGAACGTATCGCCTGCGCGCGGAGCGGGGATGGCAGTCCACGCCGGTAAATGTTCCGGTCGTGCTCGGCAGCCAGGATATAAAAAAGATCCAGCTCGATCCGCTGCCTCGCCTGGGAATGCTTTCGGTGATAATCTCACCCTTCGAAGCAAGCGATGCGGATATTTATGTGAACGATGAACGCAAAGGACGCGCGCCGTTTGTGATTCCGATGATCATCGGAGATTACAACATCCGCGCACAGTGCAGCGGTTTTTCTGAACAGAATATCAAATTCGTTATCAAAGAGAAAGAAAAAACAAACATCCAGATCAAACTGGAACCCCTCACCGAGGCGCGGCAGGTGGCGATCTCTTCCTGGTCGATGCGCAAGTGGATCGGGGTAGGAGCTGCGGCTGCGGCGACGGCGGTGGGAATATATTTCTACACAAAGTACAGCTCCAATTACAGGGATTACAAAAGCACTATTGATTCCGACAATGCGGCGAAGTTCAAGGATGCGACGCAGAAGAATCAGAAATATTTTCAGATTTCGATTTCACTGGGCAGTGTTGCCGCAGCGGGATCGATCTTTTCCTGTTTTATGCAAATGCGACAATAACAGGATGTGCAATCGAATCGCGCCGAGCGCACACACTGGGCCCGCCATAACAATACATCGCTATGGCGGGCCAACTTTTGTATCGTGGATCTCAGCACCGCGGAATTCTGCTCTGCGGCCACAGCACCGAATGTTGTTCGGTGTTCGGTCGTTCTGCGTGCGCCGCTATGCAAAGCGCGTCGCCGTACCCCCTCTCCCCAGGGGGGTACAGCGATTCGCTTTTTCCCGGGCTTCCGGTCTATCTCGTGTACGCCATTTTCTCGTACAGCATCCAATGACCCGGCCAGGCAACCGTGTCAGGATAATAGAGAGAGTGAACCTATAACACAATCCCCTGTTTAGGGGATTTTTAGAAACGATGATCCCATCGAACACTTCTGTTGAAGAATGAGAGGCAAGAGGATGGACAGAGCCTGCCGCCGGTGTGTGCAGGCGCAGTGGAAGGGTGAAGCTATCTACGCGGCGAATTTGCTGCATATGCCATTTCATGCACGACAGGCTGCTTGAATCGAGATGCAACAGAGTTGTGTGAACAAATTTTGTATAAAAACACCCTAAACAGGGGATTGCGTACGGAAGAATTAAGTTGAGGACTTCATTTTATCGTGGATAAAGGTTCTACCTTCTCAACCAAAGGGACCTCCGAATGGAGGGGGAGAGGATTATCATTGGGGTGCACTGCGGTCTCTTAGCGTCCGGTTGGGATATTTTGCACTTCAGTTGGAAAAGAATCCGAAAATCCTTCTGCGGTTTTTCAGGTGACTCACAATATTTCCACGATGGTGTAGGGTTTGAACCACTTTTTCAGAAGCACGGCGGCGTTTCTGCTTCTCTTCACAAGGCTGCCTATTTGTCGGGCATATTCACAGTCATCAATTCAAAATAATCTTTGGAGAATTCAAATGATCATTTTTTTTGCCATTGCTCTCACGTTAATTATTGTCTCTCTTTGCCGTGTGGTGCGGCACCGGAGCTCAGACGCAATTTCCAAGTGGATTTGATGTTTACGCACAAATGGCCTACCTTCCACTTCCGCTCAGAAAGAGGGAGCTTAATTTTCCGCTGAACAACGTTGCCATGGATGTACAGGAGTGGACAGCTGTTCCTTTACGGCAGGCTCAGAGCATCGGATACCTTGTAGTATGGTTGGAACAAGATTCATTGAATAAATGGGGAATTGCAGGAACTATGTGCAATGACAGCCTTCGACCAACATCTTCCAGAATTGTTTTCGTCAAAAATGATTCGACACAATATAACTATATAAACCACCCGGCTATTATCCAACGACAAAATGGTAACGTACTTATCGCGTGGGAAAAAGATACTGCCAATTATTGTGCAAATATTTTCTTCCAGGAATTCACGGCAGAAAGATCTGCCATTGGGACAGCACTTAGAGCAAATGACAAGCTGGCCAATTCTGCCAGTGAAGTTTCGATGAGTACCGGAACAGATGGCAATGTTGTGATTGTGTGGGAAGAGGGTGTGAATCTCTCTGGTCAGCGTTTTTCGTCAACCAACGAAAAGATCGGATCGAACTACCGGGTAAATACCTCTCTTTCAGGAGACAACATCTACCCATGCGTAAAAACTCGCAATGGGAAAACATATACGGCTTGGACGAGGATTTTGGGAGGAGTCTCAAGTGTGTGGATGAACATCCCGGACTATAATAATCCATCTGTGGGCGTTTCAAAAACTATCATCGTCCCGGCATTCTTCTCCTTGGATCAGAACTATCCAAATCCGTTTAACCCAGCCACAACCATTTCTTTTTCCATTGCCAAACGGGCTGATATTTCTCTGAAAGTGTATGATTGCCTGGGGATGGCTGTTACTACCTTGGCCGAAGGGCTGCATGAAGCGGGACAACATCAGGCCAAATTTGATGCATCAATCCTCAGTAGCGGAATATATTTCTATCGGCTAACCGCAGACGGTTTTGTGTTGACAAGGAAAATGGTGCTCGCAAAATGAGCGCCAAGCTAACTTGAACAAAACTAATCGGGTGAGTCGGAGTCATGCGAACTCCAGCAAGTCCCGATCATGGTAACATTCCAAAGCCATGTAGCGAGGAGCCTGATGCTGATTGGAAACGATCGGCATCAAAGCGGCTCGACAAAGCATACGAAAGGATGCGACGCAAACGACCGGGTTGTAACACCAGTGAACACATTGATAGCCTCGTAAATATCATAGACAGAGATGGACGAGTCTTTATTTTGCAGATGAAGTCAGCATCATGAATAGCACGGTGGAAACACATTCATGACGTCTCCGGGGTGTGAGTGACGACACGGTCGGAAAGAATGTTCAGGGACTTGGGAAACCCTCGCTGATCCCATAGCAATATGAGAGAAGAGCCTTCCCCATAATAGCAGAAAGGGAGGGAAATTGGCGGGGTGGCGGATGAGATCGTAGTACTGAAGATGTTCCGTGAAAGCGGAGCGGAGGGAAGGGTCTCTGCTGAAACAGAAGCAACCGAAGAAACAAAGGAAGTGTATTGCAAGAGCTACCAAACATAGATCGTATCCGGGAGTTTCAGAGGAAGCTGCACGAGAAGGCGAAAGCTGATCCGAAGTACCGGTTCTACAGTCTGTATGATAAGGCCTATCGTATGGACATATTGGAAGAAGCCTATCGCAAGGCAAAAGCCAATGGCGGAACGAGCGGAGTAGACGGAGAAACCTTTGACGATATCGAAGCCAAAGGAGTTGCCGAGTACCTGACGGTACTTCAGAAAGAACTGAAGGAAGAGCAATACAATCCAAAACCGGTGAGACGGGCATACATCCCGAAACCGAACGGAAAGAAAAGACCACTTGGTATTCCGACCGTTCGTGACCGCATTGTGCAAGGCGCGTTTTTGCTGATACTGGAACCGATCTTTGAAGCAGACTTCTGCGATTCGAGCTTCGGGTTCAGACCGGAGAAAAGCGCACAGGATGCGATCCGGGAAATATACAAATACCTGAACTGGGGCTGTGAGAAGATTTACGATGTCGATCTGGAACAATATTTCGATACGGTAGAGCACTGGAAGTTAATGAAACTCCTTGCCCTGCGGATATCGGATGGAAAAGTCCTCCACGTGATTAAGCAATGGTTGAGCTGCGGATACGTCGAGGATGGCCAGCACCGACAGAGTAAACGAGGCACGCCGCAGGGCGGGGTAATAAGTCCGCTATTGGCGAATGTCTACCTGAATCCGGTGGACAGAGCATTTGAACGAAACGGAATCGGAACAATCAAGCAAGGTTCAATACACCTTGTCCGTTATGCCGATGACATGGTTATTCTGGCGCAGAAGAATCTTGAGAAAGGTATCACACTGCTGGACAGTTATGTTGACAAATTAGGGTTGCGGCTGAATAAAGAAAAGACGCGGCGACTGGATTTGCCAACAGACAAGAAGGTGAAATTTCTGGGATTCCAATTTCACAGAGTGACCAACAGAAAGACGCAGAAGCGGTTGATTCTCGTTTCGCCAAGCCCGAAAAGTTTGAAGCGGTGCAGGGAGAAAGTGAAGACACTCATCAATCACTCGAACCCGATGGCCGTCCGGGAGCAAATCGAAAGGTTAAACAAATACCTTTCAGGATGGACAAACTACTTCAGACTTGGGAACAGTGCCCATGCGCTGCACCAGGTACGATACTATGTGAACCAACGTGTCCGCCGACTGATTCAACGCCACAAAGGACGGGAAGGATACGGATGGAAGAACATAACGTCTGCTGATCTCTACGGAAGACTTGGTTTGTTTTGCGATTACAAAGTTCGTTGGCTGTAGCTGTAAGTGTTTATGTTTCAGGAGAGCCGTATGAGGGAAAACCTCACGTACGGTTCGACGAGGGTTCAATAGGATAACAGAGTGATGGCTTGCTTGAGCGGGACACTCGTCCGAAAGGAGAGAAATGGCATGGGCTCACAGCGTCTGCACACTCCTGCACTATTGTCCTACTCTACAAATTGAGCATTTTTGTTCAGTCCATTTTGCAATAATCGCCGCCCCGGTTGCTTGGCCGGGCTGCGTGGTTTTCGTCTGCGCTATCGATTGCTCGTCTCAAGGATGGATTGTCATTCATTGAGCCCATCCAAACAGGAAAAAAACGCAATCGCAGAGGAATCTGTTAGGCTTGAGCTTTTTACGCATAGCCTGTAAGAAGGAATCATAGAGAGATTGCGCGGGACCGTGTGGTTATTTTCTTCCGTGTCAACAAAGAGCAGATCTTCCTCTGTAGCGGTTCAATTAGGGCGATTCACCAGGGCTGATTCGTGTCAAGAGCGTCAAATGGATGTGTTCTGAACTAAACCTGTGCAAAATTGCTGACACAAAATACGTCGAGGTGTACCGTCCCCGATCCCGGGGATAAAAGGAAGCGAAAAATTTGCACAAAAAATCCCCTAAGCTGGGGATTGATATTCGCGATTGGAATCGTGAATATTGAGCGCAACTTTCGTATTTTCATTCACTCTCAAAGGTTTAATGTTATGAAAAATCTGGGATTTGTCCTTCTGTTCGTGTTTGCATCACTGGCAATGAGTGCTTCCGCTTATTCGCAAACCATTCCTCCACAAAATCATCTGATTGCCCTGGCTGACGCGAAGCGCTATATCCAGAACTATCGAAACAATCCTACCCCACCTCCAACGGCAAAGGGTGGATATTTTTGGAGAGAGATTTTTGACAAATACTGGCACAACCTGGCTGCGCAGGAATTCGGTATTACTATGCGAAAATGGATGATGGAACCCTCGCAATTGTGATTATCGGCGTGGATGCAAATGGCAAAGATATGGAAAATGGCGTGATCGGGGAAGAATCAAAACCATGTCCACCGTATTGTGATGACGAAGGAACCTTATCCAAATAACCATGCCATTTCCTCTCTTGGGACAAATATCAGAATACTCCTATGCCGTGCCGGTCGTGGTCGGGGCATACCGGTTCAGGAAGTTGGGTTTTCTTGGCAAAGGATTTTTTTTCTATTGCCTCTTCCTTGCCATGGGAATGTTCACGGAAGATGTGATTGGAAGAATGGGGATGTCCAATCACTCTTTCATGAAAATTTTCGCAATTGGGCAGACGATATACATGACGATACTGTTTTGTCTTTTTGTAAAAGCCAAACGTTTTCGCATTTCCGCCATTTTCTTTTTGCTCGTCTTTCTGGTCACATCTGGTATCACTCAATTCTATCTAAATGCAAATGACCTTTTTAATTCAACAACTCTATTCTCGAGGGGGATCCTTTCCTTAATATTTGGTGCAATAATGGTGAATATCGCGACAAACATTCATGAGGTACAATATTTTAAGAACCCTCTGTTTTGGTTTGGGTCAGCTCTTTTGGTGTACAATGCCGGCACCATCATGATATTGTCGTTTGGAAATGAACTTTATAAGATGGGGCTGCAATATTTTGAAGCTACGTGGTACGTCAATTGGGCGTTGCTGACGTTGTCTAATTTGCTTTATTCCTATACAATCCTTTGTTTCCACAATGAATGATCTTCTCGCTCCCGTGTGGGTTGCGTCTTCGGTCTTCCTTCTCTTTGCGGTGATCTATGTTATCGCCTTGCTGGGAGCAAGAAAAAAGATTGTCTCTCAGCAAGCCCTGCGGCTCAGGGAAATCGAAAAGAGCGAGAAGAAGTACCGAAGTCTTTTTGATAATTCCGTAGCAGGAATGTTTCGGCTCGCCGTGGATTCTTGGACGGTATTGGACGTAAACGAGACCTGCATGGAGCTACTTCATTGCGGCAGCGTGGGTGAATGCGAGGCATGGCTTCGCAGATTGCCTGAGAGCAAAAAGAACGAGATTAGCACAGAGTTGAGTAAGAACAAGCGAATTTCAAACTTAGAAATCAAAAGTGATGAGTCGCAGTGGTTCCTGTTGTCAGCGAAGCTGGAGTCTGCTACCACCCTAGCCCATTTCGTAGTTATCGACATCACCAATCGGAAGAAGAATGAAGAAAAGATAGAAGAACAGGCGCGATTGCTGGATGAGAGCAGCGACGCGATCGTCGTAATCGATGATTCGGGTTTAGTCCGGTTTTGGAACAAGTCTGCCGAGACCATTTATGGCTGGGTGACAAAAGATGTGGTTGGAAAAGATCTGAGGTCTTTACTATATCCACCGGACGAAGCACTCCATTATGACACGGCATTGGCAGAAATCTCGCAAAGTGGTGAGTGGTATGGCGAGGCCAACCATATCACGAAATCGAAAAAAAAGCTGCTGATTGATGGCCATTGGAAACAGGTAACCTCAAAACATTTTGGCCATAGAGTGATTTTGATGGTCAATACTGATATTACAGAAAAGCGACGGAATGAGCTCTGCACACTGCGCGCCCAAAAACTTGAGATGCTTACGCTGCTGACAAGCGGAATCGCACATGACCTGCACAATATTCTTGCGCCGGTTGCGATGTCAATCGGCTTAATCGAGGAAGAACCTGAAAATCCCAATACACCGCGTATCCTGGAGACGATAAAACAGAGCACTCAGAACGGACTAAATTTGGTCAAGAAAATTCTCGCTTTTGGCAAAGGAGTGAAGGGGGAAAAGGCAAAGATCGAGATTACTAAAATTGTTGTGGAAACACTCGATCAATTTACCCGCATGAACACGAAGCGTATTGCAATCAAGAACAAAATCGGCAGGAAGAAATACTACGTAGATGGTGATCGGCAACAATTGGAGCAGGTATTGTATAATCTGTATGGAAATGCCAGAGACGCTCTGAACGTTGGCGGAACACTTGAAATAATCGTTGGGACTCCCTCAGACAATATTGACAGGTTACGGGAAAATACACATGCCGAGAGAAATAAATTTGTCGACATCACAGTTCGGGACAACGGAATTGGAATCACAGAAGAGGATATGAAGAGAGTCTTCGATCCATTCTTTACAACGAAAGAAAACGACCGGGGAACGGGATTGGGATTGACCATTGTTCAAAGTATCGTGCAAAGACATGGCGGAGAAATTACGATAGAAAGCCAGTACCAAAAGGGTTCCGCATTCCATGTATTATTACCCATAACCAATGAGTGAGCGGCCCAAAATGGAAAATAGTGAGATTGAAACCAGGACATCCATAGCAATTGTTGATGACAATGTCAACTACTGTTACATTGTTTCCGAGGCAATCAATAGAAGTAAAATCTTCTATTGTGAAAAATACTATCATTCAGCCCGTTTGGCGGAAAAGGCACTAAAGGCGACCGAGAAACCTCCACGGATACTTCTTCTGGATATTAATATGCCGGAGGTTTCCGGATTGGATGCGATCGTGACATTCAAGAAGCTGGTACCGGATCTCCTGGTGGTTATGCTAACATCTTTTGAAGACGAGAGCGACATTCTCACCGCCATGCAGCGGGGTGCAGACGGATACATTTCCAAATCGACGACTCATGTGGATCTCATTCGTTCATTGGAGCGCCTGCTGCAGGGAGGAAAAACGATCGACCCGATAATTGCCGAGAAACTGATCAATGCGACCTTGGGGGAAACTAAAAGCTTCGACTATAAGCTCTCCAACAGAGAGATGGACACGCTAAGACTTTTTGCGAAGGGGTTCAACAAATATCGAATCGCAAAGGAATTGAGCATTAGCTACTACACGGTGGAATCACACCGGAAGAATATCTTCGAAAAGCTTAGCGTCCACACAATGACCGAGATGGTCGTAAAAGCTCTTCAAGAAAAAATTGTTAGTTAGAGAAACACGGAGAATTGTTTTGCGTCCGGCATCTCCGCAACGACCCGCACGCCTTGAACTTCCGCCCATTTGTGGCTATATTGAAACTCGAAATTAAATCAAAATCCCCATCATCCAGCGAATCTATGAGATTTTTCAGCCTTGCGATCTGCTTTGTCCTGATCCTGACACAGTTGGCGTGCTCGCCGAAGAAGAAAACAACGGCACCACCCCGAAAACAGAAACCCGTTGCCGGCAAGACTTCCAAAGCCGTGCCCGTTGTTGTCGATCCGTTGAATAACGATATCGCAAAGTTTATCAGCGGTGTCGAGCCGGACACATATCTGAGAGAAAAGACGGAACAGTTTTGGTGGAAAAATTACAGCGCATCGATCGACAAGGAATGGGATCTTGTGAGGAAGAACAAAATGTACCCCATCCGTTCGTGGGTAGATTCGTTGCAGATTTCGAAAGAGATGAACGGGCAGACGCTCTTCTATCCTTTCTCTGGCCCCGATTTTCTCTATGCAAATCTCTTTTTCCCGACGGTAAAAAATTACGTACTGATTGCGCTCGAACCGCTCGGCACCTTGCACAATGTTTCCACCGAAGAGCGTGAATACTCCGAACATTACCTGCAGCAGCTGCAAAAATCGCTCTACTTTTCCACGCATGACGGATTCTTCCGTACAAAGAGCATGGAAAAAGAACTGAATCAGATTGACCTGAACGGCACCATTCATCTGTTGCTGTTTTATATCAAGCGGTGCGGCTATCAAATAACCAGCGTCTTGCCGATCGAATTGGATTCACTCGGGAATGTACTGCCATTTGATGGCTCCAATCTTGGTGCACCGACATCGGTGCGCATCGAATTTTGTGATTCGACCAAGCGAGATGTTAAGACACTCTACTATTTTTCCTATGATCTCTCGGATGAGAATCTGCAGAAGCATCCCCGCGTGCTTAAATTTGCAGAGCGTATGGGAACGCAAAGCACGCTGCTCAAGGCGGCGTCATATCTGCTCCATCGTCCGGAGTTCACCATCATGCGCCAATACGTCCTGAAAAATTCGCAGCTCATTCTGCAGGACGATTCCGGAGTTCCCTATAAACGGCTTGAACGGTCCGAATGGACTGTTGTTCTCTTCGGAAATTATTCGAAAACCATCGATCTCTTCACCCACAAATATCAAGCAGACCTGAAAGCTGCCTACGAGGCGCAGAATCCGAAACATCGCCTACCATTCCGCATCGGCTACAATCTCGTGCATAGTGAAGCGAATATGATGCTTGCCAGACGAATCCACTAATCGACGATCATCCCGATGAGTCTTCCCATGACGAACCATGTGCGGTGTGGCCGGATGGCTGCACCATTGCTTTGTTTTCTCCTCAGCCACTTCATCACCGGCACGAACGCACACGGCCAGCAGCCGCGTGCCGATGTGTTGGATACCGCCGACGTGCGCTCCTCTAGAATTATTCTGTATAAAAACCACACCTGGTCCTATCTGAAAGATGTTGGCGGCGATTCCAACGACATGCGGTCGAGCGGCGTTTTTGATACGGCGTGGGTCGGCAATCAGATCTTTGTGTATGGCAAAACAAAAATTCCGTTTGATACATCGAACCGCTACGACATCAATCTGCTCGAAAATGAAAGTGAATTTTGCATTCCGGTGGAAGGGCATGTCGTTCGCGGCAAGGATTACCGGCACGACGGTGTCGACATTTCCACGGAGACGGGCGATACCGTCCGTGCGGCGTTTGACGGCAAGGTGCGCTACGCAATGTACAATACGGGCGGCTATGGCAATCTCATCATCGTGCGCCATATGAACGGCTTGGAAACGTACTACGCGCACCTCTCCGGCTTCCTCTGCCTTCCGAACCAGGATGTCCGTGCGGGCGACCCCATTGGATTAGTTGGCAGCACCGGACACTCCAAGGGATCCCATCTCCATTTTGAATTCCGGTTTATGGATGTTCCCCTCGATCCGCAGGCGGTGATTGATTTTACGGAGAACACACTCAAATCCGACCGGCTGACGATCAATGCAAATGATATTACAAAATCGCATGCCAGTGCGCGTAAAGTCTATAAGATTAAAAAAGGAGACACGCTTGCTTCCATCGCGCGCAAGTATCACACCACGTCAGCACGGCTTACCAAGCTCAATCATCTGAAAAAGAATACGAAGCTCCATGCCAGAAGGAGATTGGTCATTGGATAAGAGGAAGTATGGCCTCTTTATGGCCACGTCGGTTGTCATTGCCAACATGGTTGGCACCGGCGTTTTTACGAGTCTTGGATTTCAGGTGCTTGGCACCAACACCGGCTTTGCACTGATCATGCTCTGGATGATCGGCGGCGTGATCGCTTTCTGCGGTGCGGCGTCTTATGCGGAGCTTGGAGCGATGATGCCGCGTTCCGGCGGGGAATATCATTTTCTTTCAAGGATATTTCATCCCGCCTTCGGCTTCATGTCCGGATGGATTTCATTCTCGATCGGATTTGCGGCGCCAATTGCAGCTGCATCGATGGCGTTTGGCGGATATCTTATCGGTACGTTCCATCTGTCCGCAATCACGGCCGGAATGAATACGCAAATGTTGTGCGCCGCCGCCATGATTATCGTGCTGACGTTTGTACATCTTGCTGAACGAAGTATAGGCTCTGCGGTGCAGACATTTTTTACGAGCGCAAAAGTGCTAGCAATTTTCTTCCTTATTGCTGTCGGCCTCTTTCGCGGGAATACGTCGGGACTTTCATTTGCGATTTCCGGCGTTGCTCTGCGCGAGATGTTGACGCCGGCGTTTGCGATCTCACTCTTCTTTGTGACCTATTCGTACTCCGGATGGAATGCCGCGGCTTACATTGCGGGAGAAATTGAAAATCCGCAGCGGAATATTCCGCGCTCGCTGCTAATCGGTACGGGTGCCGTCATCGTGATGTATGTTCTGCTCAACCTGGTAATGCTTTTGGCGGTGCCGATTACACATCTTGCCGGCAAAATCGAGATCGGATATATCTACGCAGATACCGTATTCGGCACAGGCATGGGTACCGTGATGGGCGGCATCATTTCGTTCCTTCTGATTTCCACCATCAGTTCGATGATTGTTGCGGGGCCGCGTGTTTCCCAAACCATGGGTGATGATATCCCGATATTCGGGATTCTTGGCCGGAAAAATGGAAAAGATATTCCGGCGCGTGCCATCATTCTGCAAAGCGCGCTTTCACTGATCTATGTGATGACCACAACATTCCAGCAGATGATCGTGTTAATCGGCTTTGCATTGAATCTCTACACATTCCTGACGGTTGTCGGACTCTTTGTCGAACGGCGCCGGCATCCGGATGCGGTGCGGCCATTTCGGGTTCCCGGATATCCATATGTGCCCGCGCTCTTTTTACTGATCAATGTCTGGATTTTGGTATATGGATTTATTTATAAACCCGGAGAATCGTTGACGGGAATTGGCATTTCACTTGTCGGCCTGGCAATTTTCTATGCGGAGCGATTGCGCCGCAACCGTCGACAGAAAGCATAAGAGCGTTTTCGAATACGATGCAAACATTTCTTTCTCTGGTTGAAGCACGATGCAGTGTCCGTTCCTATGATGAGCGGCCGGTTGAACAGACAAAGATTGACCGATGTCTGGAAGCTGCACGGCTCGCACCATCCGCCTGCAATGCACAGCCCTGGAAATTCATTGCCGTGACAGATCTGCAGCTAAAGAATGAGATTGCAGCGCACACTTATGATCCGCTGTTGTCATTTAATCGCTTTACGTGCACGGCCCCGGTTATCATTGTCATCGTCACGGAGAAGCCATCCATTGTTGCGCAAATTGGGGCGGCATTAAAGAAACGCGATTTCAATCTCATTGATGTTGGCATTGCCGCCGAACATATTTGCCTTGCTGCCGCAGACGAGGGACTTGGTACCTGTATGATCGGTTGGTTCGATGAGCGTGCGATCAAGAAACTCCTTCACATTCCCCCACGCAAACACATCGGACTTCTTCTCACGCTCGGCTATCCTTCAAAAAATTATACACGCCCCAAAGTGCGTAAAAAAACGGGCAACGTTGTTTCATTCAATCGTTACTGAATACTTTCGTGATAGAAATTTGTCCGCTAGTCGTCCCATGGCCACTCCTTCGGAATATGGATTGGAACGACGATCCTTTTTGCAAAGATAATTTGCTCTGTGCTCTCTGTGGCCCCCAAAATCCGCCAGACATCTGTCTGAGATGACGAACACTGGATCTGAACACCGAAGAATGCTGTATGCTGACTTCATAGGACATTAAACCTCTATCTTTGCAGGATATCAAAAAAATATCACCTCCGCGATAGTCAGTCTATAAAGCTGCCGGAGATGCATCATCAACAAGAAGAAAGGAGAGATGAATGAAGAAGATCATTCTGATCTGTGGATTCCTTGCAATGGTATTTGCGGTGCCTGCACAGGCACAAATCCATATTGGTCTGGGAATCCGCGTCGGGCCGCCGGCGCCTGTGCGTGAAGTTGTTGTAGAGCGTCCGTTCCGCAATGCGGTATGGATAGCCGGTTTCTATCGCTGGCATCCGCGTCGGCATGAATATTTTTGGGTGCCCGGGCGATGGGCTCGTACCCCGCGTGCCGGTGCCGTGTGGCTGCCGGAACGTTGGGAACGGAGAAGCGGGGAGTGGATATTTTATGAGGGGCGGTGGAAAGACGAAAAGCCCGCAGCTCACGAGTAGCGGCGCAATAATTAAGGGAAAAAACAAAAAGGCGAAAGGATAATTCAAGCGCTCTGCGCATTGCATTTCGACTTAAAGATTCGGAATGTTCGCCGTTTGAACTTTTGGCTTCTGTAAATTTTTACAGGGTCTTCTGGATATTTAAGATCAATTTTTGATTGTATTCATCTGCGACTGTGCGTGCCTTCGAGTAGGGGTACATATTTCCCTCGCGGACAAAGCCGATGACAAGTGTTGCAGAACCGCCAATGGCAAGCATCGTCGCGCCGATCGCCATGGGAGAAAGTGAAGATGTATTATCTGTGATCTCACCGGAACGCTGCTGTGAACTTGTTCGCTCATGATCTGCAAAGAACAATAATGCGCCGCATGCCACTGCGATAGCTCCAACGGTTCTTAGAATCTGCGATGTTTTGTGAAATGATTTTGCTGCTACAGCCTCTTTGTTGAGGCCGGCACTCCGGAAGAACTCCTCCTCCGAGAGTGGCTCATTGGCGCACGAGACATTCCATTGTGACCAGTGGTCATAGATAGTAGGTGTCGCAAAAGGATATGAGGATTCAAAAAGGTATCCGGTGCTTCCCCTGAGTTCCAATTGCAGCCGCTGTTGATGATACTGACTCAATGCTCTTGCCGGACACGTGCCCTCTATGCTGGCAGAATCGCACCCTGCGAGTGTTATGCGGTCTGCGGTGAGAATCTGGTCTGGCGACAGGACCACTATACCGTTGGTGGTTGCAATGGTTATCGCGGTGTCTCGCGTGCCAGCATAGTGCCCGAATATCATTCTTCCGTCCGTCGTGGAGATGCTTATCTGACCCGTCACCGGTTGTCCTGCTGCGAGAACTTGAGCCCGGGTTACAGAGCTCCATTCAAAAATGCTTTGATCCACCATGCGCGTCGCTGTTGTGAGATCAATCGGTAGAGTATCGATCATTGCTATGAAGTCGAGCTGAATCTTATGCTGTCGGTCTGTTCCGTCGGCAATCAGATCACGGCCCACAATCATGCGGCATTGCACGTTGACCAGGACGTAATTACTCTTCAGATAAATATTGTCTCCAAGCAACGCGGGAACGGTAACAAAGAAGAGAACCACGGCATGCAGTATCCTGTTCATCGAATTTGTGTATCCTCTCTTGCCAAAAACATGGAACCTCAATTTGCCTTTCAAGTTGAAAAAAAATATTTTAGTCATCTTGATGCTGGATTGCAACAGAGCAAAGCGGATAGCGGCCTTGTCCCTATCGCATTTTTGTCGGAGTGCCCTGATGGAAGATAATCTGCCACGATCCCTGTATTCGTTTCCAATCAGATCATTGTTCATTTGAGCCGCTCAAATGTTTCGAACATACGTTCATAGACTTTTTCAAAAATCCTGGAGAACGGCGTATCCCGTCTTGCCGGATTGGACCATTGACGGATGAAGGTGTTGATGTCCTGTCCGTAGGTCTGTGGGATGTCTGTTTTTGTGAACGGAATCAACCACAGTTTCAGATAACGTTTGCCTGGCTCAATCTCAATAAATTTCTCGGATGAATTTTTCACCCGGATTTTTATGCGGTCAATTTTATCCGCTTCGAAGTGCGAGATTTCCGCATCATCCGTATCATATCTCTCTGTTGGCAAAATAATAATAACCGCACCAGTCATTTCGCGTTGATCGAACACGCCGCCCTGCATTTCTGCGGGGCGGACCGCGACAAATCCCTCCTGTCTCATGACAATCCAATTCGGCGGATACTTGATCGAAAATCCTTCTTTCGGAAATTCGTACGCAGACCAGTTGGATGTATTATAGTCAAAAGTCTGCGCCGACAGCGAGGCGGTGAATGTCAGGCATGCAAGGCCAAAGCCGGTAAGCGTGCATTTCATGAGAAAAGCCCCCTCCGAACAATGAGCAAAAAGATAGTTTCACTGGTGCAGAACACTGTGGCGTTTGAATGTATTCGGTTTTTTCCCGAATCTCAACAGGAATTCTGTGTCGGGAGAATCAATATCATCGCACCACACCGACGCGATGGGCTGTATTATGGGGCCGGTGAGATCCATTTGTCACCGGCTGGTGCACGATACCGAAGCATTTGATCCAGCAAGGTGGTGACGTCATCGCTCACGAGAAGCATTTGCCGATGAGATTCCTTTAAGAAACCGCATCGCACCATGGTATCCAGGTGGGCGCAAAGCCCGTTGTAGAAGCCGTCAATATTGTAAAGTCCAATCGGCTTTCGATGAATGCCCAACTGAGCCCAGGTGAGCATTTCGAATAATTCGTCCAGCGTTCCGAATCCTCCGGGAAGAGCAATGACACCGTCGGAGAGTTCATTCATCCGGTGCTTTCTCTCATGCATGGTGTCCACCAGAATCAGATCGGTTAATTGATCGTGGGCGATTTCCTTTTCTTTAAGAAAGACCGGAAGCACGCCGATGACCTGTCCGCTGTTCTTCAACACCGCATCGGCAACCATACCCATGAGTCCGATTTTTGTTCCGCCGTAGACGAGCCCGATGCGGCGTTCGGCGAGTGCGCATCCAAGCGTCATTGCATGGGAAGAATAAGATGGATCGTTTCCCGAATTTGATCCGCAAAAGACCGTTATGCGTTGCAGTGTCATTCTCTATCGTTCAGTATTGTGGGGTATGAGTGTCGTAAAGAATCACGCCGGTAACATCCGCAACGCTGCAACAAATGGAGCGGATGATGACACCGGATCAAGGCCGTATCGGCGCAGCGCGAACAGCAGCATTGATCTGGAAAAGGTATTCAAGACCACAACACCGACAAACGAGAAGCCGACTGTTGGTGCAACATGCAGCCAGTGAATGGGAATTCAAAATCTATTTCTTTAACGGCTCAATTACCTGCGGCGTTCCGTCTGGATTGCCCGTGTCGAGGACCGCTTTCCACAACCCGCCTGGCTGCTTCATCCAAACGGTTGTATAGGTTCCGGTCTGCAGGGTATAGGCTCCATCTTTATTCAATCTGCGGCGCTCGAAACTTCCCCGTGTGTAACCAACCACTCCGGAAATCATCATCTCGGCATGCAAAGGCTTCCAGCGAAGCGTAAATGACGGGAGAGTAAAAATCGGGTCCATCACTTTGCGAATCGCTTCGTGTCCGGTGATCGGTTGGGATGTATCACCGACCATCGAGCCGTTGGGTGCAAAGAATGAAACCCATGCGTCAACGCCGTGCTGCGAGACTGCGAGATCGAATGCTCGGTCTACCTGCATCAACTGTTCTGGCTCGGAGAGTTCCTGCGCACAAAGCGGAAGTATCGCAACGGCAAACATCAATGACAGAAGAATCCATTTCATATAACCTCCCGATAGTTTGCTGTGTCATATCGTTGCTGCCGGTTTCTTGTCTGCGCCGTCTTCTGCTATGCCGTCGCTTTGCGATGGACAACATACGGAGACGCCTGAGCCGTCGGCATAATCAGCACTTCTTGAATATTCACATGCGGCGGGCGAGTTGCACAATAGACGATTGTTTCTGCAATATCGTCCGGTGTGAGGGGGTCAATTGCCCGATACGTTTTATCAGCGCGCTCTTTGTCGCCGTGAAAGCGCACCAGACTAAATTCCGTTTCTACCATGCCGGGATCAACAGACGATACGCGAATGCCTGTGCCGTTCAAATCCAATCGCAGCGCCTGCGTCAGGGCGCCCACGGCGAATTTTGTCGCGCAGTAAACATTCCCCTTGGGATAGACCAGATGTCCGGCAATCGAGCCGAGATTGATGATGTGTCCCTCGCCGCGCTGCAACATAAGGGGAATCACCGCACGACTGATGTAGAGCAGTCCCTTCACGTTGGTGTCGATCATCTCATCCCAGTCGTCCATATTGCCTTCATGCAGATTGTCGAGACCGCGGGCGAGGCCGGCGTTGTTCAGCAGGATGGAAATGGATTTCCACTGGTCGGGCAATGCGTCAATCGCGCCGACGACATCCTTCCGGCGCCGGACGTCGAGTGTAAAGACATGCGAGGTAGTTCCGTATGCGGCTTTTAACTCAGCGGCGAGCGCTGTAAGCCGGTCCATGCGCCGGGCGCAGAGAAGAAGTTTTGCTCCTGCAGCTGCAAACTGCCGCGCGCTGGCCGCGCCAATGCCGCTCGACGCGCCGGTAATGAAAACGATTTTTTCCCTAAGAGATACCATGTGTATTCTTTCGCTCATAATATGAAAAAGATAATAACACTGATTACGCAGAATAAAACAGATTGACACAGAAAGGATGATTTTGAGTTTGATAGATGGACACAGAGCGCAAGGAAATTGATCTGTGACAATCAGCGCCTTTTCTGTGCAATCGGTGTTCAGTTTTTTCTTGCTTGGACAATAAAGTGCCGAGTAGTTACAAAGAGCGCTCGATACGATCCGGAAACATCATTCCGTGCTTCTGAATGAAAGCCCGATTGGAGAATAGCGGATTGCCACACCGGCGGTAAATTGACCGGAACCGCCCAATCCGCAAAACACACCTGGTGAAAAAGAACCGCAATCAATCACACCGGGATAGATATTCAGCTTCATTACTTCGTTTATCCTGTTGGAAAGAATAAGCGATGCAAGGAGAGAGTTCTCCCGGTCGAAAAATATTCCGGCAATCCATCCCATCGAAATGGACATCGTGCGCGCGCCGTTCCGGATATCCACTTGGCGGATTTCTTTTGTTGCCACGCCGCCACTGACAGAAATTGCGGTACCATCCTCGCGTGCAAAAGAAAGCCCAAGCATGCCACTGTCACCAAAGTGATAAAAAATACTTGTTGCCGGAGCGAATGGCAATGCATACTTCATCACAAAATTCTGTCCCTGATTTTCTATGGTCTTGTATTGCGGGCCGTATGCCGCCTGTCCGGACCAATCGGTGAGATGCATCGTATGACTGAAAAATGCCGTAACGTCATCGCTCATGAAGAGAATAATCCCAATAGGATCGAAAATTAACACGTCCGCGATGGGATCGACATTCGGGCCGACAAATGCATCGTTCTCCACGGTTTCATTCAGAAGGTGATACGCCACCATGGTGCCGAGAGCGCAGAGTGTGGGAGACGGCACTCCGTGCACATCATACCATTCGATCATCGCCCGGTATTCCATGCCGCCGCCGATCAGGTGCAGTGTGTAATTGGGAAAGAACTGTGCCTGATCGATCTTCAAACTTGTTGGAAAAACTTCCTGATTGATGAATCTGTTCCACCCGAACTTGTCGATCTGCGGAAATGGATTGCTGATATTGCTCCACACGTTGTCGAAACCGGTTCTATAGGGAATCGTGGTGACGGATCGTGAATGTGTCGACGCCTGCAGTACGTCATATCCGCCGTTGACGATAACCGACAACGGATTATACATTGCTTCGGATCCGTACATTCTTCCGGAATAGAAGTATCGTTCCTGAGCATGCGCAACCATCGCTGCAATAATTGTAAGGACGATAAAAAAGAGAATGTGTGTGCGAATCATAAAAACACCACGGGAGAACATTTGAAATACAGTATTTATAAAGAAGGACGTCATTCTTCTGAAAATCAAGGAGAGCGCTGCACATATGCCCTGCCATGATGGGCTTTGGGCATGTCCTCCACAGGAATTTCAATGGGGCAGATGTAATAAGAATGCCGCTCAGAATCCTTTAAAGATAATAAATTTGTAACTATTTAGTTCTCACTGAAAAAGTCACTATAAGCTGAAGCAAAGCTTGTTACAACATTTTTTTAGATCCAAAGTGAATTGTGTTCTTTGAAAACTGAAACGAGTTCAACTCTTATGGAGTTGATCAT